>VOFI01001938.1_pt1 | contig 19517 bp, 32 predicted proteins | sample 5384131 | NCBI WGS metagenome assembly VOFI01 (sample SAMN12384728, study PRJNA508395) | human gut metagenome | isolation source: healthy gut H | host: Homo sapiens
TTACGTATTGCTATGGGATAATCAAACAGAAACCCGCTGACAAAATGAAAACGGATCTTATCATATTGTCCGGTGTGCCAGAAATATTCGGCATACATGCGCATAACGGAGTCGGCGCACTGCTGAAGATCGGCAGATGAAATGACCGGAAGGGAGAAGGTGGCGATCCCCACATCCTGCCGTGATTTCAAACGGCCGTCATAAAGCAGAATCGGAGAACCGTCCGGTTCCATCGGATAATTCCTGACATACCAGCCAAAGCTGCCGTCTTCTGATACCGTCCTGGCATACCCCCGGGTGTCTGTATCCGCTCCCTGAAGAGAAACGCCGTCAGGAGTGATAAGAGAGAAGCCGTCTTTGTTTTCGCGCTCTGGCCGGAACCAGAATCTATACCGGGAGAGGGGGAAGTTACTGTTACAGGTCCTTCCGGGGCTTTATTCCCAGCCGCAGCGGAAAGGGAATAAGCTTTCATCCTTCTGCGCTGACGCTGTTTGCTGCACACTGATTCTGCGCTGCAGCCTGATAAGGCGAATAAGGAAAATACAAGGCTTGAATAAATTGCCGCTTTTCGAAATAAAGAGAGTCTCATATGTTACTATTCACGGCCCATATTCTGCGAGGTGTTTTTCATTGTATATTATGCACGAAAATCCGAGTTACACTGCAGCGCGATGAAAAGTGAACTTTTCACCACAATCAACTGCGTTTTTGCAGTTTCTGTGCAGGGCTTTCCTTTCTGATTTACTATTGCATATATGATAATATAAAATGATATAATTTCAGTGTAACCGGAAAGAAAGAGGAAGTCAATTTACAAAAATAAAATTAATAAAATTAGTAAAAATACCGTTACAAAATAGAATTCTCAAACGTTTAACAGATATGGGATGAATAATCACCTGCCTATCCTACCTGGCTCGGTCCCTCAACCGGAGCCTTTTGCATTAATGATGGCGGTGACCTGTGCGCGGAGCATGCAGTTATCGCTTCCCTCATTAGCCGCAGGAGTGCTTGTCCGCATAGATATCGATAGCCTTTGAAGTAAAAATCAGCAGTTCCCTGCCTTTTTTTGTCAATACTCTCCGTGAATCCGCCGCCGCCCCCATACATCTTCCCAAGCGATTGAAGCAGTTCCGGCGTGCAGGAATAAAAATTTTCCGTGATAAATTGCATGAGTTGTTCGACCAGGCTCTGGGCTTCATCAGAATGGAGAATGGACAAGGCATTAAAGCCTGCCGAATTCACAAGAATAATTCCATGAAAGACTGGTTTATGGACGTACAGTCTTCTTCGCTTCTATTCTTCATTTTTTCCTCCATATTCCCGATAAGCAAAGCGGATTTTCCCCAGGCAGTTTTGGCCTGTGCCGCATATTCATCTATTTTCTTCGCATCAAATGCAGAAAATCAAGATTTTTCACTCCCGTCATACGGATACTCCCGGTCATGTCAATCAGGTTTTCCCAGATGCTCCTTTTTGAAGCAGAAGCAGGTTCAGCTGCTGCTCAGGCCAGATTGCGGTCGAAGTCTTGACCTATCGAGAATCTGTTTTATTTTTTTGAGGGGAAAGCGCAGTTCTTTAAACAGCAGGATATGCTGCAGGCGTTCCAGCGAAGCTCATCATACAGGCGGTATCCGATTCAGTGACCCAGGCCGGTTTTAACAGTCCGATTGAATCGTAATAGTGCAGTGTGTGGGCTGACACCGGTTATTCTGCTTACTTCCTTTATCGTGTTTCATAGCATGCCTCCTTTTGTCTTGTTTACACTGGTTTCGAAAAGGTCCCATCCAGTGCTCTTATTATAGGATAAACTATGACGCTGGGTGAGAGTCAAGGTGATTGGCATCAAAACGGGAATAAATTTAGACTTGAACAATAGTATATTTTATAGTATTATAAAGTATAAAAAGTTGAAATAAAAAATAACGGTAAATGAATAAGAACAGGAGATGAGAAATGGCAGCCAGATTTAATCGTACTGGGAATGATTAAAGGCGCAGCCTCAGAGCGCCTATGAATTGCAGAAGAACGTGGAGTACCGGAATATTTCCAAATGGGTAAAGGTCACACCCGTCCATTTACAAAAAAGTTGTGCAAATGGAGGTGAAAAAGGCTATATCAGAGGGAAGACCGTTAAAAGAGGAAAGATGCCGGAAAAGACGGTTTATCAGATCACAGAGACAGGAGAAGAGTTTTTTCTGAAGCTGATGGAGGAGACGGCCCGGCAGCCAATCCGGCTTTTTCTGGACTTTAATGCGGTCATCATGAGCCTCAATCTCGTTTCTGAGCAGGAACGCAGAGAGCTGACCGGGCGCATGGAACAGGAAATTGAAGTCATGCAAAAACCGTTGCGGACAAGCAGGCGGAGAGAACGAATGCCGCTGACCGGAAGGTCAATACTGGAGCAGCAGTATCGCTGTTCGATGCACTTGCCAAATGGATGAAGGGATTCCGGGAGGAATATCTGGAGGAGGAGAAATAATTACTGTAGATAAAGGTGATTTTTAAAACAAAGGAGGAACTTGATGTTCGAATCGAGATGCGGAGTTTGTTGTGACAGTTGTGAAAGAAGAGAGAAGGTACATTGTAAGGGCTGTATTAATATGGAAAAAACCTTCTGGGGCGGAGTCTGTGAAGTGAAAGTCTGCTGCGAGGGAAAGGAACTGAACCACTGCGGCGAATGTCCCGATTTTCCATGTACGATGCTGGCTGAGATGGGAACAGATCAGGGGTATGACCCGGAACCCCGCCTGACACAGTGCAGAAAAATGGGCAGAGGAAGGACATGTTTAAAATAGGCGAATTCTCCAAATTGACCCAGGTATCAATCAGGATGCTCCGGTATTATGACGAGACGGGACTGCTGAAACCGGCTCAAACCGATGCCTGGACCGGTTACAGAATGTATTCGTCGACGCAGATTCCCATACTGAATAAAAATTATTTATCTCCGGGACAGCGGTTTTAATGTTGCCGAAATTGCCGCGGCTTTAGACAATGCAGACGATACTGCCATTGCAGGTCTGCTTTCCCGTAAATATACGGAAATTGAGCAGTCTATACGGGCGGAGCAGGAAAAACTGAAGACAATAGAGCTGGCAGAATGTGAAATCCTGAAGGGCAGGAAAAACGGAATGCATTATAATGTCGCGATAAAATCCATCCCTGCCTGTCACGTTCTTTCCCTGAGGAAAATCATACCGGATTATTATGCTGAAGGGGATATGTGGCAGGAAATGAGCAGATATGCCGCAAAACATCAGATACCCGTATCAGGTGTGACTTTTTTCTATTTACCATGACACGGAGTATAAAGAAAAGAACGTTGATGTTGAACTGTGCGCCGCCGTCAGAACGGCGGGGGAAAAATACGGAAGGTTTTACGTACCGTATAACAGAACCTGTGCCGTATATGGCCTCCACAATGGTATACGGGGCATTTTCTAATATTGCAGGAGCTTATCTGTCTTTTGCCGGGTGGCTTCAGGAGGACGGCAGATAAGAAGTCCCTGGAATGAGGCAGAGCCGGAGAATTATCTGGTGGAAATACAGATTCCGATAGAGAAGATTTAAGGTGACTGTTTACAGGCTTCGTTTTCAACAGGGCCGTGAACAGGAATGCTTTAAGGCATGCCTTGACTCTCACACGGTGTCAGGGCCTACACTGGATTTACAACAAATAAATGGAGGGAATAATATGACAACCTGCAATGTAAATCCTATCGGAACAATCTGTAACAATGACAATGGAGCCTGATTGAAATCCTGCCGGAATACCGTCCGGCTCTGCAGGCTCTGGACGGATTCAGCCACATCAATGTGATCTGGTGGTTCAGTGAATGCGATAACGAAGCGGCAAGGGCAATTTTGGAAGCAGAGCAGCCTTATAAGAACGCCCCCGGGATAATGGGGATATTTGCAACCAGATCCCTGCCCGCCCCAATCCGCTTGCACTGACTGCGGCAGAGGTACTGCGCAGTTGGATTTGAAAAACGGTATTATAAGAATTGACTATACCGATGCCAACGATGGAACGCCCGTGCTGGATATCAAGCCATATACGCCCAGCATGGACAGGGTGGAGTCTCGAAGGTGCCGGAATGGTGCGGGCACTGGCCAAAGAGCAGGGGAAGAATCTGCGGACTTTGCGTGGGAGAATGAATTTAATTTTAGCCGGAACATACCGTTCTTGACAGGTGACGGAAAAACAGATAGTATGAATACAGCAAAGATAAAAACACAGCGGTAGGTAGTCCGCGCAGCAGACAATATTCGTGAAACTGCTGTCAGTAACCTTCCTCCTGGTCGTCCGTTCTTTGTTCATTACATTTTAAGGAGGAATTGTTATGGACAAAGTATCGGTAAACCATGCGAGTGCTTTTCGAGGAACCGTTCTGGATTGGTGTTCTGGAGCGAGTCACGGAGAACGGATTATCCGTGCGCAAGTTTCCGTTCGGTGCAGAGCCGAAGGATTGCGAAGTGTACAGATTTCTGATGGAAAATTACTACAGGTTACAGTTCAGTCCGGCTGTGGAATTTTCTCTGAGAGAGATGCGGCGCAGCCCGAAGAGAAGGCAGAAAGAGGCCGGAAGGCAGACGGCTGCCGTCGGTATCGGGACAAAATCACAGCAAGCGCTGCAGATGCAGAGGGAAGCGGTGAAAACAGAACGCAGGATTATCAGCCGGGAACAGAAGGAGGCTGAAAAGCAGCGTCAGTTTGAACTCAAACAGCAGAAAAAAAGAGAAGCACAGGGGCAGATAGCCCTTTGTACTTCTCTTTCTTTCTGAAAGCCGGGGGGATAAAATGCTTTCAGAAATCTATCTGAATTTGAATTATTGTTAGTCGAAGCCAACGACATTGTGCGCGCTGTTTTTAATCATTGGCTCCATTTGATTGATACGATAATCATACCGGATATTTGTGTCCAATGTTTGACCAATGTATAAAAAAAAGTATCTAAAGCATTCTTACGAAAAATAGAATATTTATACACTTTTTATAAGTGGTCCGATACTACTGCCCGCAGAACTCGCGGAGCCGCGCTCCGGCGCGAGTCTGCCTCGGCAGACTCTTTATTCGAGGTCTGTGTTCAGCAATATTCTACTGCGTCCACCGCATTTATCACACGGCAGCTCTCAGGCCGCCGCGTTCCAGTGCGGCTACGCCTCTGATTGTGGTGCCGCCGGGAGAGCAGACGGCATCTTTCATAGCCCCGGATGCGCGCCCTTTTTGAGCTGGAGCTTTCCGGTTCCTGCTATCATCTGGGCGGCCAGACTGTATGCGGTGTCTCTCGTGAGTCCGTGCATGACGGCGGCATCGGCGAGCTTCAGAAACATGCTGGCGAAGGCGGGGCCGCAGCCGCTGACGGTACCGGCAATGGAAAGCTGATTTGTATCGACAAACTGCATTAACGCAATTTTGGAAAATATGTTTTCTACCAGAGCAAGTTCACTGTCAGACAGGGAATGGCGGTTCTCGCAGATAAAAATACCTTCTCCGATCGATACGGGAGTATTGGGGATGGTACTGATATGATGTGTGCCCGGCAGCAGGATCTCTTCAAAATTTTCAAATGGATAGCCGGCGGCCACGGATATAACGATTTTATCTTTCAGGATGCTTTTAACAGTTGACGTCACATCAGCCATCATATAAGGCTTGACGGCCAGGATAACGATATCCGAATTTACCGCTGTTTCTGCTGCGTCCCTGCATGGAATAATCCCGCGTTTTTTGTATTACGGCAGAGCTTCTCCCAGTTTGCGGCGCAGGCGAAGATATTTTCAGCGGCAGCCGCATTTTTAGATAAAAGCCCGTCCGCTATGGCCTGGGCCATATTGCCGAAACCGATAAAACCAATCTTTGTATTGTCAGACATATAGAATACCTCTTTCCTTTTCTATCTTTGTATTTTCAGTTGCTAGAGCCTGTTTGAAAATTCATTCCCATCATCTGCGCCCCACTTCGCGGCATATTTGGCCCGAATTCGCTTAGCGTAGCCCACTACGCCTCCTTCATTCGGGCCAAATCTGCCCACAAAGTGTGACGCACAGCTGACGAGAAAGCAATTTTTAGACACGCTCTAACGCTATGTTTAATTTATCATATTTGGTTTCTTCCAACAACCATAAAAAGGGGAATGAAAAGAAAAGCATCCAGAAATATAGACTGTCAAAATATTTCATGATACAATCAAACAATAACGAGACCGTAACGAAAACTACTCATCGGAGCCATCAGCCATGAAGCGAATCACTTTAGAAGAAATAGAAAAAACGGGAAATTTGAAACATATGAAGCTCTGTACCGCCATATTCTGTCTGAAATTTCCTCCGGGAGACTGAGTCCGGTGAAGGCATCCGGTATCAACGGAAAGAAACCGGCGCTTTATCTGCGGTACTGGGTCACGGAGGAGAAAAAGATTACGGGTGTTTAAAGGAAGAATTAATCTTCGGGCTGACGCCCCTGATTTCCCCGGATTACTACTTAAAGAACCTGTCACTCTATGAAAAAAGACAGGGAGTGGGTGCGGATGCTGAATAGATTCCTGACAGAACGAAGAGAGCTGTTAAATCAGACAGAATCAATCAATGAACGGAGTTTTGAAATCTGGGGTCAGGAAAAATTTTTAAAAGGGGCCAGAGAATGAGGATTCTGAAAAACTGCGGAATTTCCCCTGACTTTTTTGAATTATTATGAGACTACAGGCCGATGCCCTGTTATACCATACGAGAGAGGTGCCGCAAAATCTGCTACTGCTGGAAAATAAGGATACCTTTTTACAGCATGAGAAGGCATTTGCTGGAGGGCAAAGATACCATTCTGGGCATGAAAATCGGGACATTGATCTATGGGGCCGGAAAGGGAATTTTAAAATCCTTCAGGACTTTTTCGATTTGTGCGGAGCCATATATGCAGAACAGGCAGAATCAGATTTACTATTTTGGCGATTTAGACTATGAGGGAATCGGGATATGAGAAACTGGAGCAGCTTTTGTGGGGACCAATATTCGATTTCGTCCATTTATGCCGGGCTATTTAAGAATGCTTGAAAAAGCAGAAGGCGTTTTGCTTCCGATTACAAAAGAGCAGCAAAACCGGAATCTCACACAGGACAGTTTTTCGCCTGTTTCCCCAAAGCGCAGTGGAGCAAATGAAGAAAAATACTGGAAAGTGAGCAGTATATTCCGCAGGAAATCTTGAATATCAGGGATTTTGGCGGACTGGAGCGTTAATCTCCCACAAAAGTGTGACGCACAGCTGACAGAAAGCAATTTTTCAAACACGCTCAGGAGCAAAGAGACAGAGAAAAAGCGGGTGGTACCAAATGCGGTATGATTTTTTAAAGCATTTTCCCAAACAGAATGAAACATGTTGGTCTTTATGCAGTTCTTTACAGGGCAGCCTGCAGAAAACCACCTGGCAGAAATACAGGTTTGTACAGGGCGGATGAGCAGATTAACCTAATCTTTGCAGTCCTTCTATATATCATGGAGCAGTCAAAGGAAGAATATTGCACAAAAGACGACATCGGCGTTTTTATTGATGAACTGAATATGGAGTATTTAAAAAAGGATATGGCCTATGAGGACTGCAAGAGCCTGGGCGATTTTATTTTAAATGTTGTTCTGTCCAATGAAGGGAAGGCCATGTACTTTGATGGCTATAATTTTGAGCAGAAGGCGTATCAGATCATGAATATCAGCTATGTGGCCAATCGGATTGTGTATGTGGAGGATGAGGTGAAGCGCACCTCCTATTACCTGACTGATGACGGCTATAACCTGCTTTTGGGAACGCTGGAGATGGAGAGCAACATGAAGCTGACCATCCATGAGATGATTTTTAAGATGCACCTGGAAAAGCAGAGCTATGATAAAGCGGTGGATGAGATAAAGAATGTATTTAATCTGCTGCGGATTCAGCTCCAGAAGATTCAGGAGGCCATGGGCAAGGTAAGGCGGAATGCGCTGAATTATTCTGTGGCGGAGTATGGAGATATTTTAGATGAAAATCTCGATACGATCAGCGATACCAACCAGAAATTCCAGGATTACAGAGAGCTTGTGAAGGCGCGGGCCAGAGAACTGGAAAAGGAGAAAATCAATATCAGAAGGTTGACTCGGAAGAAGAGGAGAAGCTTAAAAATCTAAGGGAAATCGAGAGCTATCTGACCAGAACCATTGACGAGCATCAAAGAATTTTAAATGGCCATTTTGATTTAAAGGCGCTGTATACAAGGGAGTTGGAGCAGCTTTCACAGATGTCTCTGATTAAACGTTTTCCGCTGCGAAGCGCATTTTACGACAAGGTGCTGGAGAAACCGGAGATTATGGAGCGGATGGATCTGTTTTTGCGTCCGCTGTTTGGACAGGATCCGGATAAAATTTATAACCCTGAATAAAGCGCTTGAGATCAGAAGCCCATACGCCGCCGCCGGGAAGAGGAGGAGACGGAGCTTCTGGATTTGGATGAGGATGCGTGGCAGGAGGAGCAGGAAAGACGGCTTCGGGAAAAGCTGAAACGGTATGAGGAAGCTTATCTTTTCTGTTGGAGCTGGCGTCGGAAAAGGGAGAGATCACGCTGGAGGAAATCAGCAGCAGGCTGCCGGAGGATGAGGAACAATCGGCGGACCGGGGCGGCTGATTCCCAATACGGAAATTTTTAAAGAAATCATGGTGGAATTAATCAAGAACCAGCAGATTGATATACGGGCGCTGAGGAAAGAGCGAAGCGAATATATACGGGAAAAGGCAGACAGCTTCCAGTTGAATGAGATGCTTCTGGATCTGGCAGACCGGCAGGGCGATCCGATACAGAGAATTGAGGTGTACCGACTGGAGGACGGGAAGGTGATCGAATTTGGCCGGGTAAAAGAGTGAGGATGGCAGAATAAAGCGGGTAGCCTGCTCCAATGTGTTGCTGCAGGTGATCCGGGAGGATTGATAATGGCATACGAAATAGAGGATATCAGGCTCAGCCAGGAGATTTTTATTATCTTCTGGAGCATCATGAGCTGCGGGAAGACAATGAATTGAGATTATACAAAGCATACACCCAGGAAGAGACCATTCAGAACCTGGTCAAGTCCCAGGGTGAAATCAGCGACTGCCATATCGAACGGTACGGCAATGTGATTTATCTGATACCCAAGGAGAACAACAGCTTTCTGGGCTTTTCCAAAGCCCAGATGAAGCGGCGCTGTGCCGCTCAATGCCACGGATAAAGGATTATTATTTATCCCAATTTGTGATTCTGACGCTTTTTGGTGGAATTCTTCGACGGGCAGGGCAGCAGTGCCAAGTCCAGGGGAATATATGCGGGTGGGGGAGAACTCCAAAACTGTATTTCAAAGCGCCTGAAAGAGGGGGCAAAGAGCCGGGGAGAAGAGGAGGAAGAGAAGCAGGGAATTGCATTTTCGAATATGCTGGAGGCGTATGAGGCGCTGCGGTCGGAGGAAAAGGGCTCCCGCGCCAGGACGACGAAAGAGGGATTTCTGTACCATCTTCTTACCTTTTGCAGAAACAGGGCCTGATTGATTACGTGGAAGAAGATGAAATGATTAAAACGACAAAGAAGCTGGACAGCTTTATGGACTGGAATCTGTTGAATCAAAATCATTTTCAGAGAGTGAAGAAGGTATTGGGGAGGTTGAATGAGTAAGATAAATGCAATCCGGCTGATTAATCTGAACTATAATAATAATGCCATAAAAAATAAGTGATGAAACCTTTCACTTGAATGGAGAGAGTACGCTTTTGTCCCTGAGAAACGGAGGCGGTAAATCGGTGCTGGTGCAGATGATGACGGCGCCGTTCGTGCATAAGCGCTACCGTGATGCCAAGGACAGGCCCTTTGAGAGCTATTTTACCGGCAGCAGACCCACCTTTTATTCTGGTGGAATGGGCGCTGGATCAGGGGGGCCGGCTATGTCATGACCGGAATGATGGTGCGCAAGCGGCAGGAGATTTCCGGCGAGGAGACAGGTTCCGGAGAAGAACTTGAAATTGTGAACCTGATCAGTGAATACAAAGAGCGGTGCCTACTGGATATCAGCCACTTACCGGTGGTGGAAAAGACGAAGAAAGAGATTACCCTAAAGAGTTTCGGCGCCTGCCGCCAGTTATTTGAATCGTGGAAACGCGATAAAAGTGTCAATTTCTTTTTCTATGATATGAACAATCAGGCCCAATCGAGACAGTATTTTGACAAGCTGAAGGAGTACCAGATCAATTATAAAAGAGGGGAGACGATCATTAAGAAGGTCAATTTAAAGGAATCCGGTCTCTCGGATTTTTTGCCGACTGCCGTGACGAAAAGGGACTGGTGGAAAAATGGTTTCTCGACGCTGTGGAGAGCAAGCTGAACCGGGACAGGAACCGGATGAAAGAATTTCAGAATATCGTAGAAAAAATACGTGGAGCAGTATAAAATAACCGTTCCAAAATTGAACGGCGCGATACCATCCGCTGCTTTTGTGAGGAGGGGAGAAAATCCGGGCGGAGGCCCTTCAATTTGAGGAGTCGCTTAAGCAGGTGGCATTTCATGAAAATCAGATTGCCGGTCTGAGAGCAGAGCTGGGCCGTCTGAGAAATGAGGAAGAGGAGGCCAGAGAAAAGCTTTTACAGGAAATAAAGGAGATTCAGGAAAAGCGGGAGTATCTGCTCTACAAAAAATTATCCGGAGAGTATTATGAGCTGGAAAAACAGGAGCGTTTTCACAGCAGCAGCCGGGATATGATTGATATGGGCGAGGAGGCACTGAAACGGGAGTGCAGCGAGACTGAGAAGCGTCTGCATTTATTGGAATGTGCCAGGCAGCAGGATGAAACGGATGAAGACGGCCGGGCTCTTCTGGAGGCCGTGGAACGGTTTGAGCTTGCAAAGAAAAAGGGAGAATCTCTGGAACCGGAACGGCAGCGATTAGGTTCCCTGTTGAAGCAATACTATCAGGAGGCCTTAAAAGCTGGGAGGCGAAGCAGGAACAGAACCGGAAAGAGCAGGAGACGGTAAGGGGGAGACGCTGAAATCAAAAGAAGAGCGGCTGGAGGAGCTGCAGAATCAAATTATAGATTACGCCTCCAGGATGGCAGGGCAAAAGACCAGAATCGCAGTATTTGACCAGAGAGAAAACCGCTTTAATAAAATGTATGGGGAGAGTCTCAAACGAAACCTGTTGGGAGAGTACGAACCGGGAGCGCTGCAGATCCTTCTTCAAATTTATGAAAAGACACTGGAGGATGTGATTAAGGAGAGGCTCACCCTCCGGCAGAACAGGAAACAGAGACAGAAGAGAAAAAGAAGCTGGAGCGGAGACTGGAGGATTTAAAGCAGGAGCTGGGAAGAAACGGAGAAGAACAGAGAGAGCTTTTGCGAATCGGCCGGGAATACAGGGGGAGGAGCTTTCCGAGCGCAGGAAAAATTTTGCGCTATCTGGAGCTTAAGGACTCCCTGGTATTTGAGCAGGATGCCATTCTTCAGGCTTCGGGACGGAAACTGAAAGAAATCAGATTGCCAGGCGGGAACTGGAGCAGGGGAGGAAGAGCGGTGCCAGAAGGAATACGAACGCCTGACCCAGGGAAAGGTGCTGGAGCTTCCTAAAGAGTTTGAAGCCATGCTGAGGGAGCTGGAAATCCCATGCGTTTACGGTATGGAATGGCTGCGGAAAAACGGCAGAAGCACAGGACGAAAACCAGAAACTGGTGAAACGCCATCCATTTTGCCTTACTCACTTTTGATTTCAAAGAGGGAGCTTAAAATCCTGCTTTCCTTTACAGAAAAAGGAGACGGAAAAGAGGTCTATACTTCCTTTCCGGTGCCAATGCTTTTGCGGGAAGAGCTGGAAGGCAGGGCCGGCGAGGAGGCGGGAACCGTTCTGGAATGGAACAAAATCCATTTTTACGTATATTTCAATCAAAATCTCTTAGACGAGGCAGCCCTGAAACGTATGGTGGAGGAAAAGGCACATCAGATGGATAAGCTGAAAGGTGCCATTTCCAGAAAAACAAGAGGAATATCAGGGTTATTTTGAAAAAGCAAAAAAGTACGGAACCAGAAGGTGACGAAAGAGTCCTACCAGGAAAACCAGGAAAAACTGGAAGAAAACGGCCGCCGGGCTCAGGGGAAAGGGACAGATACTAAAGAACCCTGAAGAGGATGAGCAGCCTGGAGAGGCCGGATTCAAAACTGGAAAATGATGACAGGTGGCAGACGCAGCGTTTATCCGGAGTTTAAAGAATTTTCATCCGAATATGCAGCCTATCTTGAAGAGAGGAAATGAGCTGGAACGCTGTGAAAAGAAGGCGGCCAGCCTGTCGGAGCAAAAGGCCGTGTGCAGAGAGCAGATGGAGCGGCTTAGACGGCAGCTTCAGTCCTTGAGAATGCAGCCGCAGATCTGAAAGAGAAGGGATAACCGGGAAAAATATCTGGTGTATGAGACATTTCCGGAACATTTTGCAGAGGGGTAGAAGCGCCTTGGCAGACCTGGGGAAGGCCGGGAAGAAGCATATGCACAGATGGAGGCGAGATATCAGGCCATTACGGCCGGCTTTTCAATGGAACAGCAGGAACTGGAAAGATGGGTGTTAGAGTGCAGAAAAACGCCATGGAAAATCGAAGGAGGAACTGGCCTGGCTCAGGGATAAGTATAAGCTGGAGGATGGAGCCTGGAAGACGGTTCTGTACAGCAGAGAGGAAGAGTACCACCAGCGATCCGTCTTGGAAGAGCGGAGCGAAAAGAAAATCCTGAAAGATTCCGAATGGAATAAGGAGGACAGAGTGTTATTGCTGCTGCGTCAGTCGATGAAGCAGAAAAAGAGAAAATGGCGGAGACCTGCGGCTTAAAGACGAGCCTCTTCCCCAGAGTGAGATTATGCCGGAGGATATCGATGCACAGATGAATGAGCTTTCCTGGCAGGAGAGAAAGAGAAAAGCAGCAGCAGGAGCGGCACGAAAAAAGGATTAACAGCTATGAGCAAAATATTACCCTCTCTGTCCGAGTATAATCATTTGGAGCAGCGGGAGGGAGATAAGCTGGGAAACAGATATATCCCTGCTTTGATAAGAAACAGCTTGATGATTTTAAGTGGGGGAGACAGTCAGGGAGTACCGCTTAAGCATCAGCGCCTCCGGAGAATGTAAGGCTCTGGATGGTACAGCAGCTCAATCGAATTCTCAGAATGGATGTATTCGGGAGGAATTTTTACCGGAAGCCCCTGGAAGCCATGCTGGAGGTTTCAGGTATTGCCGCCCAGGTATTGGCTCAGCTTAACATAACGGTACAGTCGTATCAGAGCCTGATGGAAAAGCTGGAGGTAGATATTTCGCTGTTGGAAAAGGAAAAGCCAGAATTGCAGAGATAGGGGAGGATTATCTGAAGGATGTCCATGAAAATTTGGGGAAAATCGATCACAATTCTACCATCACCGTGAGGGAACGGCCGATTAAGATGCTCCGCCTTGAGCTTCCTTCCTGGGAGGAAAAATTTGACTGTATATCAGCTTAGAATCAATGACTTTCTGAACGAGATTACGAGACAGGGAATTGAATGGTTTGAGCGCAACGAAAATGCCCAGGAATATTTTGGCACCCAGCTCACAACAACGAAACATCTCTATGATACGGTTGCCGGTCTTGGAAATGTACAGATTCATCTCTTTCACGATCGAGGAGCAGAGGGAGTATCCCATCACCTGGGCCGATGTGGCCAGAAACTCGGGAGGGGAGGGCTTTTTTGTCCGCCTTTATCATCCTTTCCAGCCTGCTCTGCTATATGCGGCGGGATGATTCAGATTTCTTTCGCAGACAGAAATGAAGGAAAGGTTCTCGTCATGGATAATCCATTTGCCCAGACCAACGCGGTCCATCTTTAAAGCCGCTGATGGATATGGCAAAAGAAGACCAACACGCAGCTTATCTGCCTGTCAGGCCTTGGCGGAGAGTCCATTTATAACCGGTTTGACAATATCTACGTCCTGGAATCTGGTTTGCCGCCGGTCTCAGAAATTCCGTCCAGTCCATGTGCGGACGGAACATATCAAAGGAACCGAGGCGGAGACAGTGATTGCGTCGCGGATACAGGTGGCGGAGCAGATGGAGATGATGTTTTAGAAAGAAGTGTTCTATCGGAAAAAGTTGGGGTAGAAAAAAAATAAACCGAATGTGGTTTCTGATACTGCATATTTCAATGGACTTCTTGAGAGAATTTTAAAACAGAACATATTGGTACATTCAGAGAATTTATTGATTTCGTTATCAATGAAAGTAGTCATATGCAGCGTCATCTAATTTAAAGCAAAAAAGAGCCTATGGATAATTCAGCGTTTTACCGCCAAAACATCCACAGGCTCTTTCTGCTTTTTTCTAATAATTTCAATACCAAACTCTCACAGCTAGTACAGCATTGTGCAATTAACGGTGAAATATAGCAGACTTCCTACAACTGCCGCAGAATATAATTCTTCACCTGCTCCAGCCCGCTCTTTTCCATTCCCCATCCTCGGCCTTCTCAGCCAAAGGAAGAATAACGGAAAAAGTCCATATGAGCATCTTTTAAAATAACCATCGGTTCTTCGCTGAAGAAGTATCGGTTCCAAACCTCCTCCGGTGCGTCAGTAAAGCGTTCGGATTCCAGATAATCATCTTTTTCCGCTCTCCTTCCACAAACGCTTTCGCGCCCAGAGGAGCAAGCAGCTCGTACTCTTTAGCTGGAATATTGGTGAAGATGCCGGGAAGGGGCGTTATATCATTCGTTCGTCACCTCGTACGATATGGATGCCGATGGCATCAAAATCCATCTTTTCTTCAGTAAAATTAAGCTTCAGCAGGATTCCGATGTCGGTGTAAAGGTGAACGCGTTGATAGTCCGTATCAAAGATGAAGTTCCCCAGCGAGTAAAAATTGCTTTTCCGTTATCGAACAATTCATAGTTCTCCGGGACGTGGGGATGATGGCCAACCACTACGTCTGCGCCCAGCTCCAGGAATTTGAGTACCGATCACGGGTATAGGGGCTGGGAAGGCTGGTAAACTCTTCGCCGCCATGGGAGATGACAATACACCATCTGCATTTTGATTTAATCTCTGCAATGCGTTCTGCAATGGCGTTAGAGCGTCCCAGCGGAAAATTCCAGGTTCGGTTGGGGTTGCCGGGATACATTCTGTCTGGTAGGCAACACAAATCATGCCGATGCCGCCTGCTTCCTCAGATAGACAGGCTCAGGAGGCCTCCTTTTCGTTTAAGCCGCGCCGACGGTACGGCATCCCATCTCTTTTTGCGATGTTTTTAGTGCTGATGACCCCTCACGTCCGGCATCCATGGTGTGATTGTTTCCGATACTCCAGATATCTGCATGAGCGAGTTTCAGAACACGGGTGGCCGCAGGGTTCATGCTGTGAAAGAAAATACCTCTGGGCCGTCTCACAGCATCAATCAGAGCTCCCTCCACATTTGCCACAGTGTGATCCGCACTATGAAAAGAAGTCTAAGATTGGTCGGACAAAAAGGTTATCGTCCTCCCAACGTCTGTCCATGTACCGGTCGAATCCGATATCACCAGTAAAAAACAATCGAAGTTTTGTTTTTGCTTATCATTGATTCTCCTTTTTCAAAATTGGTTACATGAAGAACTGAAGCAGCGCACTCCATGCCGAGTCCGCAGAAGTTCGACGGCAGCTCCAGAACTCCCATTAATACACCGATACCGGCAAAGGAACCATCATAGGCAGTTGCAATGATAGGAGCGGGAAGCCGATCCGCCGATACAGGCTACGGAGGCGGTGAACACATGCACAGATCCCAATGGAACAGCTTGGAGAGTAAGAACATCAGGATAATGTGGATAGCTAAAACTGCGATACCGTATACAACCCGCCATCGGTGCAGCTACGGATCGACTAAAGTTGCAGTAGATGCCAGTAAGGCAACGATGGCATACAGGTAAACGTTAGATAATTCATTGACTGCCGGAAGTTTGCCCATCCGTGTCATCGCACAGATTAATCCAAGAACAGTAACGAATACGGTAGTACATGTACCCTTATCAAAGAAAGCCAAACCGCTGGCTTTTAATACTGTGTTCATCTGACCGCCAACCCACTGAGAGACCGCGGAAACCATTAAGGAAACCCAATTAAGAAGATCCAGTCGGCAGCAGTTGGTTTGATGTTGGCTTCTTTTACCAATTTCTTCATTGGCAGCAGCGGCAACGGCGTCCAGGCCGGAGGTATCTGCCTTACATGCTTTATTCCATTTACCGGAATTTTTACGGCGAAGAGAAGAAGTGCGATCCATACGAATAGCATGCGGTATCAGTGCCAAAGCACAGGAGTAAGCGCCGGCATCTACCGGAAGTGCATCCTGCATGGCGGCCATATTGGCGGAGCCGCCGACCCAGGAGGCGTAAAGGGCAGCAGTTGCGCCCCAGGTTTTCTCAGCACCGCCCAGGGAGTTTGCGAAGACCGGATAAAGGGCGAAGAAAGCGATACCTAAAGTAATGGCACAGCCCATAAAAATGGCGATCATTCTCGGCCCCAGCTTGGCCAGCTTGCGGAAGTCGCACCGCAGCAGCATAACAAAAAATCATGGCGTAAAGTATGTTGTTCTTTTAATGCACCATAGGCGGCGGAACAGGCCTCGAATTAAAGAGTCCCATGGTACAGAATGCCATATTCAGGACATAAATCCAAACCAGCGGCGGGATAATGTTGAATACTTTCCATTTTGCATATTTTTCAAGGGCCAGCAGGCCTCCGGCCAGAAGCATCGAGGAACACACGCAATGGCATGGTAAAGCTGTTTGTAATAGTAAACATAGACACATCTCCTTTTTGTATATTATTTTTATTTTGCAAGCTGATAGAGCGCCTCGGCAAGTATATGTGCATTTGCATCAGCTCGTCAATTTTAATAAATTCATCCGGTTTATGCTCCCGCACCTCGTCTCCCCGGGGAAAATGGGTCCGAAGGCCACGATATTGGGAATGGCCTTGGCATAGGTGCCGCCGCCGATGGATTTGGGATAAGGGCGGAAGTCCGGTCTGTTCGGCATAGACACGCAGAAGCGTCTGAACCAGGGGCTGTTTTCCCGGTAAATAAAGGCATTTTTTTATGTATTTCTTTTGAGCTGTGTAAATCCTGATTCTGCGAAAGCCTGATTCAGGATCGGGGCGCAGTCCTCATACGTCTTTTGTAACCGGATAACGGTAGTTGATTCTGATGATAAAAGGAAGCAGCATCTCCCTGAACCGTTCCCAAATTGAAGGTGAGTTTTCCTGACGGTTCATCGGAAAGTGCGATGCCAAGCCGGGTTCCGTCTGATTCCAGACCGATTTTTTTCGGCAAGGAAATGAATTTGTGAGGCAAGCGGCTCAGACAGAGGTAGCCTGTCCAGCGCGGTTAAAAAAAGGCCAATGGCATTGACGCCAAGCTCCGGGAAGGCTCCGTGGGCACTGACACCGGCAGCCGCGATTCGGATTCCCTGCTCTGTGGGAGTGCAGGTGACGGCATTGCCGGATTCGGCAGTGAGCTTGTGAATAAGCTCTTTCGCAAGCTCCGGCGGACAGCAAAGATTTGCCCTCGGCAGAGCAGGAACCGGTTGGGAGCGTCCCCGCCGGAAATCCCCATTAAAATCAACGGACCACTCTGGGTATATTCCGCTTTAAAATCCCACATTAATGATACCTTTTTCTCCATTGATAACCGGGTATTCGCCGTCCGGAGTAATGCCCATAACCGGAAGTTCTCCGCCATGGCTGATGTAATATTTCATATCATTGCTTCCGGTTTCCTCATTGGTACCAAAGAGAATGCGGATCCGGCGTTTTAAGGAAGTTTTGCTGTCGCGCAGAGCGCCAGGGCATACAGCGCGGTGATGGTCGGTCCTTTGTCATCGATGGAACCGCGTCCAAGAACCTTTCCGTCCCGAATCTCGCCTCCAAAGGGACGAAAACTCCATCCTCGCCTTCGGGACCATCCAGATGTCCCAATACGGCAATCATCTCTTCCCCCTCACCATATTGCACCAGCCCATCGGTTATCCAGATTAACAACGGAAAATCCCAGCTCTTTTGCAGTTTGTAATGCGTGATCCAGACAGTCACGGATTCCCATTCCATAGGGAGCGTCTCCGCCGGTGTATCTTCCACACTGCGTATTCGGATGCTTTCCTGCAGTGTTTTTGAGAAGCGCTTCCTTTTGAAGCTCTACGGCCTCCTGTAACTTCATAATTAATAACCTCCTTTCGCTGAAACAAATAAAAACCCAGTAAAAACAGGGAGAGAGAGTATCTCTTCTGCTTTTTGCTGGGTTTCATTTCGCTTAGTAGACAGGGAAACTGCCATGTGCATAATGAAGCAGCGTTTGTATTTTAAACATGTCTATTTTAATTTCCAATCGTTAGATTTGTCAATTAATTTGAGGGAATCAAATACTTTTTTGTGCAATATCGCTATTTGGGATATAAATGAGGTGAGGACGCCCGCCGGTACGGCCAGCGGACGAAGATAAAAATCTGGAGCACACTCCCACTCTGTGAAATGCATCGCCGCTAAGCTTCTCGGCGGACCTCGCTAATCAGCGATGGATTTAGGCGGCATCCAGCAGACTTTATCTTCCCCTTCCCCATACCGGACATGGCCCGTTCCGGACTTGTCCTCCCAACCTCAATTCTCAGGAAATTTCCTATCTTTTCTTCTGTTTTTCCCCAGAAATATATTATACTATAACAATAGAAATTAATTACAGAGGTGGAAGGTGTTCAAATGTCAACCAAAGGAGATAAGGCAGCAGACGAAGTCACAGAGTCAAGTGCCGAAGCGCTACAGTGTTATTATGCACAATGATGACTATACACCAATGGACTTTGTGGTCCAGGTTTTGATGGAGATATTTAATAAGAGAAAAGAGGAAGCCGTTATGCTGATGATGATGGTACACAAAGGAGGCAAGGCGGTGGTAGAATGTATTCTATGACATTGCCCTGACAAGATCCAGGCTTGTAACGGCTCTCGCGGAGGAGGGTATCCCTTCCGGCTGACGGTGGAGAACAACGATGACCTGTACGCTCCGCACAGCCTGTTCCGGCAGGGGAACGCAGCGGCGGCAAAGACCCACAAAGGCAGAATTAATGAGAGTAACGAAAGTGGCCGATATATTAAACCTGAGCTTTCGATGAAGCAATACGGGAGCATCATGAATATGTGACCCGGAACTGCTTCTGTATGAAATAGCAGCCCGGGATACCTTCCGGGAGCGTTTGAAATTGCGGCGTACGGACATGCTCGGGATAATCTGAGAGGAATATATGGAACAGAATCAGCGTCCTGATGCGGACGGCAGCCGGGAGAACCGGAGGCGGAAGGGAAAGCCCCGACAGTTTTGGGCAGGAAGCAGGAGATGGTTCTGACGATGATTTGCGGCCAGATGACGGCAGGTCTGGAAACTGTATCCCTGATCCGGGCGCAGGGGCAACCAAATAACTGTGGAAAGATGCCGATGGAGCTGGCTCATCTTGTAGATCA
>VOFI01004014.1_pt1 | contig 19508 bp, 27 predicted proteins | sample 5384131 | NCBI WGS metagenome assembly VOFI01 (sample SAMN12384728, study PRJNA508395) | human gut metagenome | isolation source: healthy gut H | host: Homo sapiens
ATATATCTCGCAAACTCTCTCTTCCTTTGCCGGATAAATCCCAACGTATTGGAAAATACGTTAGCGATCCCGATGAAGGCCAGCAGCACACACAGCGCCCCAATTATCAGTTTGTATCCGTTCAGCATGGCATCGTTGTCTATCTTTTCCTGAATCCGGTTTTTCTACCTCGAAAGAAATGTTATGCCCCAGCACAGTCGTCAGTTCGGTTTCGATCACATTCAATTCCGTCAAGGTTCTCTCTTTTTTCCGAAAGAATGCGGATATAGGTGTCTGGTTCAGCATTTCCAATCGTCTCTCCGATTTGTTTCCAAGTGGAAAGGGACACAAATTGGACCAAAGCATAATTATCATATTCTTCTCTCAAAACCGGTGGATCCTGTGTAAAGCCCAAAACCGGAATCTCCACAGTCGCAGCCGCATCTTCCATGCTTTGCAAAGTCATCGTGTCCTGGTTCTCTGACAAAAAACGGAACATATTCCTTGTATCTGAAATTGCTGTTTATGTTGTCCCAAATGCGGTTCAAAACAATGCTCCCGTTTTCCGCTGAGGAAACACCAATCTGTTCACAATACGTGGCAAAGCTGCTGTCATCCATGATTACAATAGGAGCCTGAATGGTATAAATCCCATCCGCCATACTGACATCGCTTCCGGCGATTACTTCAAGACCTCCCAGACTTTTTTACTTCTTCGCTGACATCGTCCGCCCAAACAGAACAGACGGCGGTTGCCTTTTGATAAATTACACTGTCTGTATCAGCCAAAGCATGGATTTCATCCGTATGAGAAAAGTCCTCAATCTTTGTATCCTCAAGCGTTGCCATCACATCCCAGGCATCCTGGTAGCGTTCAAAATAAGTATGGTTTGTACTGATCCCAGATAGAGTAAAAAAGCTTAGCATTAGAGCGAAGCCAAGAAAAGAAAGGGTCAACGACAGCGTAGCGGTTCGCAGAGATTTCTTCTGTGCTTTCAGCGCATTCCCGGCAAGTTCCCCTTCCGCTCCAAATAAAAGCGCAAGAATACGGGACTTCCTTCTCCGCTTTAGCTGCAATTCTCCCGTATTTTTTATGGCTTCCAGTGGGGTCATCTTGCTTAATTTCCTGGCTGGCAGCCAGGCGGAAATCAACACCGTCAAAAACAGAGACAAGAATGGTGACTGCAAACACGAACGGATGATAGATAAAGACAGCTTCATGCCTTCCGACAATACCATCTGCGAGGACATTTACAGCCTGAATGGCTCCGAAGGTCAAAGCGATTCCGACAAAACTTCCGAGCAAAATAGGAATCACGCAAAAAGCATCGCCGCTTCCTGTAAAAGACAGGTACGAATTTGCCCCGGCGTCGCTCCAATGCTGGAAAAAATGCCGAATTGATGCACACGGGCATTCATAGATACAGCAAAAGAGTTATGAATGATTAAAATCAAAGACACCGATACGATCAGGAGTACAAAGAGATAAAAAGCCATCAATAAGGGCGGCGTGCTATCCTGCGGATCGTTGATGAAATAACTTGACAACAGTGATTCATGATACGATACGGAAGTTTCAGGAACACCTAACTGCTGGGCGATAAGAGGCATATCCTGATACACAGCCCTTATGTTATCAAAGCAAATATCGACTACAAGAGTTTGTTCGTCTGATAAATCCTCATTGATTACCGCCGTTTTTACATTGGCAAAATTTTCAATTTCGGATACTTCATTTTCTTCAAACGCCCCGCTGATGCGTCCCTGCCAGTTTCCTTCTTCTAAAACAACGGATTCTATTTCATAATTCCAGAAGTTATAAAATAAGCCGCACAATAAAAAGAAAGAAACAGAGCAGAAATAAAAGCCTGCCACCATAACGGATACGCTGGAAGCCCGATTCTTTTTGATGAATCCTATCGAATAGTCTTTCCACATATCCTTACCTCCGTTTCTGATCGCTGATGATCTTTCCATCCTCTATGGTGATAATGCGATCCGCCTCCAGTGCGATTTTTTCATCATGGGTAATCAAAAGAATCGTCTGTTCCAGATTGCGGTTAGATAATTTCAGCAAGTCGATGATTTCCGCTCCGTTTTTCCGATCCAGGTTGCCGGTCGGTTCATCAGCAAGCAACAGCGCCGGGCGATAGATCAAAGAACGGGCGATAGCAACTCGCTGCTGTTGTCCGCCGGAAAGCTGGCTGGGCAGTGATTCCAGTTTATCTTCGATTCCCAGGGAATGTATAATCTGCTCAAAGTATTCTTGATTGGGTTTGCGTTTGTCTAGCAGAAGCGGCATAAGAATATTTTTTCTGATAGTAAGGGTCGGAATAAGATTATAAAATTGATAGACCAATCCGACCTTCCTGCGCCGGAAAATGGCTGCCTGAGTTCGGTTCATGGCAGATAATTCTGTCCCCTCTATCAGGACTTTCCCTTCTGTCGGCTTATCCACACTTCCCAAAATGTGCAGCAAGGTGGATTTTCCCGAACCGGATGCCCCTACGATTGCCACAAATTCTCCTTTTTGTACAGACAAGTCAATGTGATCCAACGCCACGACCTGATTATTTCCAGAGCCATACACCTTTCGGACATTTTCACATCTTAGTATCTCCATGTCACTTTCTCCTCTCTGCTAAATGGTCTTGCGTACAGTATAACAAAGTAAAGTGACATCTCAGTGACTGTATATCCTTATTTCAAAACAAGCACCGCTATTTTGCAAGTTGCAGGCGGTTATGGTTCCGTTCTGCAATTCAAAAATGGAACGGGCAAGAGCCAGGCCAATTCCAATTCCATCTCCAATCGCACACCGTCCCCGATAAAAGCGTTCAAAAAGGTGCGGTAAATCCTCCGTATCAAAACCTGCTCCATCGTCCCATATCCGAATTTCCGCATAAAGAGGATTGCCGGAATAATCACAATGGACTACGCCGCCCGGTTTGGAATGTTCCATACAATTCTTTATGAGATTGATGAGGGCTTCCATTGTCCACTCAAATCTCCCCAAAATTCAATACAGCCATTTTCTGGAATGTCAACAGAAATGTGATTTTTCCGCAATAAATCGTTCAGATTATCTGCCGCCAGATTCAACACGGTATAAAGATCAACCTTTTCCTGCTTGAGCGGGAGCGTTCCAGCATCGATTTTTTGGAAAGCATAAGCAAGGACTCTTCCAGACGATTTAATCGTTTCAACTGCTGTTTGACCTGTTCTGCGTAAGCCCTCGGAATTTCTTTTTTCCATAAGCTGCAATGACAAAAGGCCGCTGTGATTGGCGTTTTAAGTTGGTGTGCGATATTAGCCAGGTTCTCTGCAAAATTTTTTTCTTTGCGGCAACTGCCGTTTCTCTTGTTTGGTAAAGCATCGTGACCGTTTTGTAGATCTCGTCCTGCAAATGGGAATATTCGTCTTCCTTCGTCTGTATCAATGTCCCGCCTGCGCCGATATTGACCTTCTCCAAATACTCAGTCAAATCAGCGATCCTCTTTCGATTTTTTCTGCGGGATAGAAAGATTCCTGCGGCAAACGCACAGGCGGTCACAAGGAAAAATAGAATCGGAAAAAGCACTGTATCCAGCGGGAAATCATAGCAAAAATCATCGGCCCGGTATCCGTATTTTTCCAGATAATCGTTGCCTCTGAGTTCTTGTTCCGTCAATGAATGATAATCTTTCAGAGCCGCTAATAGCTGCGGCTCGGCTTCAGGAGAATTTTCCAATATGGTTTCGCATAATGCCGAAGTGTGTTCAAAATGCAATCTGCCGGTACGTGTGCAGGAAGAAAGCGGCGGTAAGTATCATGCCTGCCGCAAGAACAGCAAACGGAAAAAATCAGAAGTATTTTTGTTTCCATTTTTCGCTCATTGTGTGTCCTCCATGCGGTAGCCAAAACTTCGGATCGTTTTTAAGCAAGCTGGATGATTCAGCTTTTTCCCGCAATCTTTTCATTGTGACCGTCAGCGTATTATCATTTACATAATTCCCGCTGCGATCCCAAACCTGTTCTAATAGCTGGTTTCTGGTGATCGTTTTTTCCCTTGTTTTCCATCAGGATCAGGAGAATGCGGTACTCCGGCTGGCTTACAACGATTTCTTTCTGCCCGTCATAGACAGCCGTTTTCTCCTTATCCAACATTAGGTCATCGCAGAATAGCTTTGTGTCGGTTACGGTTTTGGTTCTTCGCAGCGCCAAAATACGGGAATACAGAACGGCAAGATCAAAGGGCTTTACCACATAATCATCCGCCCCATTTTGGAAACCGGTAACAATGTCGTGAGAATCGCCCCGAATCGTCAAATAAACAATAGGCAGAGTTTTCCATCTTTCCCGAATCAAAGGCATAATTCACTTCCTTGTCCGTCTGGCATATTCCAGTCCAGCAAGACGATTGTAGGCAAATGACCGATTAACGCTTTCTTGACATCTGCAATTCTATCAAAAACGGCTACTTTTGCAATTCTGCTGTTCCAAATATTCTTTTACAGACTCCCGTTGCTCTCCGGCCTGTTTGGATAATGCCACAAACTAACACTACCCGCCGCGCTCTCCCGCTTCATACCTTTGTCATGTGCTACGAACTAATCCAGCTTGTAATTGAGAAAAACAATCTGCACGATCTCGACACTTGGATTTTCTTCAAATGGATTTTCAAGACCTTTGTTGCGGTGCTGCTGGTAACAAACACTTGGAACATCGTCATGGGAGTTTTCGACGTTACGCAGAGCGTCGTCAACCACAGCGCGGGCGTTATCATATCCGACACAAGCATAGATATTGCAACCGTTATCACCGATATAGAAGCAAAGCTGGACGCTATGAGCGTCGGCGGGCTTTTGGGGCTATGGTTTCAATCCCTCTTTGTAGGGCTTACCATGAAAGCCCTGTCTATCTGCATTATGCTTGTGGTGTATGGGCGCATGATTGAAATATACCTTGTAACGAGTATCGCCCCCTATCCCCGTTGCGACAATGGTAAATCGTGAATGGGGCGGCATGGGACAGAACTACTTAAAATCCTTGCTTGCCCTCGGTTTTCAGGCTTTTCTAATTCTTGTGTGCGTCGGTATTTATGCGGTTTTGATACAGACAATCGCAGCAACCGATGACATATCCGGCGCGATCTGGTCTTGCATGGGCTATACCGTCCTCTTGTGTTTTACGCTTTTCAAAACGGGAAGCCTTGCAAAATCCGTATTCAGCGCGCATTAAGGGGGTGCAGATGAAGAAATACAAAATCATTTACGCCGATCCCCCTTGGAGATACGCGAGAAGCAAGGTACAGGGCGCAGCGGAAAAGCACTATCCCACTATGAGTATTGAGGAACTTTGCGCTTTACCCGTCAAAGAAATTGCGGATAAGGACTGCATTTTATTCCTATGGGCGACGTTCCCGCAGCTTAAAGAAGCGTTGCAGTTAATCAAGGCTTGGGGATTTACCTATAAATCCGTTGCCTTTGTATGGTTAAAGCAAAATCGGAAATCGCCCACTTGGTTTTATGGCTTGGGCTTTTGGACGCGAGGAAATGCGGAAATCTGCTTGCTTGCTACCAAAGGACACCCGAAGCGGCAATCAAACAAGGTACATCAATTTATTATTTCCCCTGTTGAGCAGCACAGCAAAAAGCCGGATATAACGCGGGAAAAGATACTTGCCCTTATGGGCGACCTACCGCGTATTGAACTGTTTGCAAGGCAGCATACCCCTGGTTGGGACGTATGGGGAAATGAAATCAAAAGCGACATACGGTTTGCCGGAAAGGAGGTTTGAAATGGCGTATGTAACCGTCCCAAAGGACTTAACAAAAATCAAAAGCAAGGTAATGTTCAACCTTACGAAAGACAATTACTCTGTTTCGGCGCGGCGGTGGCTATCGGGCTACCGCTATTCTTTTTGACAAAGGACAGCGCGGGAACGACAACGGCGGCTTTGTGCATGGTGCTTGCCATGCTGCCCATGTTCCTGCTTGCCATGTACGAGAAAAACGGGCAACCGCTGGAAGTGATTATTCGGCAATTTGTGGAAGTGAAGTTTCTTCGCCCCAAAGAGCGACCTTATCAGACCAACAATTTTTATGCCGCCCTTGCGCGGCAGAGCAATTAGATAAGGAGGTACGGGCGATTGTCAAAGGAAAAGGAAACACCCAAAACGAAAAGCGTAAACTTTCCCGACAGGAAAGAAACAGATAGATACCCTTATCCGACAGGCAAAGGGCGACGGGAAGCCCCATACGGCGCAGGACAGCATACCGTTTGAGCGAATGTATAAGGACGGGATTTGCCGCCTTGCAAACGGGCGGTATTCCAAGTGCATTGAGTTTGAGGACATCAACTATCAGCTTGCGCAGCCGGACGACAAAACCGCCATTTTTGAAGCCCTTTGCGATATGTATAACTCGTTCGACGCTTCTATCAGCGTGCAGCTTTCCCTAATCAGCCGCCATGCGAACAAGGACGATTTCAAGAACAGTATCACGATTGCGCCACAGAATGATGACTTCGACAGTATCAGAGCAGAATACACCGAAATGCTGCAAACACAGCTTGAACGCGGAAACAACGGGCTTATCAAGACCAAGTTTCTCACCTTTACCGTTGAAGCAAAGGACATTAGATCGGCGCGGGCGCGGCTTGCCCGCATTGAAACGGACACCCTCAACCATTTTAAGGTGATCGGCGCGGCGGCGCGGGTATTGGACGGGAAACAGCGTCTTGAAGTGCTGCATGGGCTTTTCCACCCGGACGGGGAACGCTTTAACTTTGCGTGGGAATGGCTACCCGCAAGCGGGCTTTCCGTCAAAGACTTTATCGCCCCGTCCTCTTTCCGATTTGGCGACGGGCGAATGTTTCAAATGGGCGGCAAGTTTGGCGCGGTTTCCTTTTTGCAGATCGTCGCGCCGGAACTCTCCGACCGTATGCTTGCCGACTTCATGGACGCGGAAAACGGGATTATCGTCAATCTGCACATTCAGAGTATCGACCACAACGAAGCAATCAAGACGATTAAGCGCAAGATCACCGACCTTGACCGTATGAAAATCGAGGAACAGAAAAAGGCAATCCGCAGCGGCTACGATATGGATATTATTCCGTCCGACCTTGCCACCTACGGCGGGGAAGCGAAAAACCTTTTGCGGGATTTGCAGAGCCGGAACGAGCGAATGTTTTTGCTTACGCTGTTAGTTTTGAATGTGGCAGACACAAAGCAGAAATTGGACAACGACGTATTTCAGGCCGCAAGTATCGCACAGAAATACAACTGCATTTTGACCCGCCTTGACTACCGGCAGGAACAGGGGCTTATGTCCTCTATCCCGTTGGGGGAAAACCTTATCCATATCCAGCGGCGGCTTGACGACCAGCAGCACCGCCGTTTTCGTCCCCTTTACGGTGCAAGAGCTGTTCCAAAGCGGCGAAGCATTGTATTACGGCTTAAACGCTTATCGAATAACATGATTTTGTGCGACAGGAAGAGGCTGAAGAACCCTAACGGCTTGATACTCGGCACACCCGGCAGCGGCAAAGAGTTTTTCTGCAAAACGCGAGATCACCAACGCTTTTCTTATTACGGCAGATGATATTATCATTTGCGACCCCGAAGCCGAATATTACCCCCTTGTGGACGTTTGAAAGGACAGGTTATCAAGGTTTCGCAGAACAGCACGCAGTACATTAACCCGATGGATATAAACCTCAATTACAGCGAGGGCGACACGCCCATAGCCTTAAAGAGCGATTTTATCCTTTCCTTTTGCGAGTTGATTATGGGCGGCAAAAACGGGCTGGAAGCTGTCGAAAAGACTTGATTGACCGCGCTGTTATCAGCGTGTACCGCAACTACCTTGCCGACCCGAAGCCCGAAAATATGCCGATTTTGGGCGACCTCTACGACGAGATCAAGAAGCAGCCGGAAAAGGAAGCGCAGCGTATCGCGGCGGCATTGGAACTCTATGTAAACGGCAGCTTGAACATTTTTAACCACAGGACAAACGTTGACATTCATAACCGCCTTGTCTGCTTTGATATTAAGGAACTCGGTACGCAGCTAACGAAAAGTCGGTATGCTCATCGTCCAAGACCAAGTATGGAACAGAGTAACGGTAAACCGCAGCGAAGGCAAGGCGACGCGGTACTACATCGACGAGTTTCATTTGCTCTTGAAAGAGGAACAGACCGCAGCATACAGCGTTGAGATTTGGAAGCGTTTTAGAAAGTGGGGCGGTATTCCGACAGGTATCACCCAAAACGTGAAAGATTTGTTATCGTCCCGCGAGGTGGAGAACATTTTTGAAAACAGCGATTTTGTCTATATGCTCAATCAAGCACAGGGCGACCGGGAAATCCTTGCCAAGCAGCTTAACATTTCACAGCAGCAAATGACCTATGTAACCCATTCCGACGCGGGCGAGGGGCTTATCTTCTATGGCAACGTGATTTTGCCCTTTATTGACCGTTTCCCGCAAGATACGGAACTCTACCGCGTCATGACGACCAAGCCCGGCGAGGTGTCGGCATGAGGATAGAAACGGACAAAATCTATTGCGGCGACAGCTTGCAGGTGCTTCAAACCTTGCCGGAAAATGCAGTTGATTGTTGCGTAACGTCCCCACCCTACTATGCTTTGCGCGATTACGGCACAGACGGGCAGATCGGGCGGGAAGCAACGCCGGAGGAATATGTTTCCCGCATTACGGCGGTTTTCCATGAGGTAAAGCGGGTGCTTACGCCGGAGGGTACTTGTTGGCTGAATATCGCGGACACTTATTGCGGCACAGGCAGCAACATACGCCGACGAGATGGTTTCCCCCGTCCGCAGCCGCCGCAACGTGTGGCAGATTAACAACGTCGCCTATCGCGGCGGGCATTTCGCAGCATACCCGCCCAAACTTGCGGAAACGTGCATTTTGGCGGGCTGTCCCAGAGCAAAAAGAGCCGGAAAAGGAGCAGCCCAAAACCGCAGCAGTCAAGCGCCGAGCCGTTTCAACCGCAGGGCGGCAGCCCTGTTTCTCATATCCCACAGGACATTCCAACGTCCGCTGCGCCGGGCGGTACAGCGGAAAAGCTCTTTGACCGTGCGGCCGCAGAGCATGACGCACACAAGGCGCGGCAGACAGCGCGGATGTCCCGCGACGCAGCGCAGCAGCGGTATTCTGCATCCCGTTTGCAGTTTTCCGAAGAAGAACGCGCCGTGCCGGAGCTGCACGAGCATATCCACCGTGCGGAAAAGGCCGCCGACAAACTGGATGCAGCGCAGGCAGCGATCCCCAAGAAACGGTGCTGCGCAAGGAGCGTGTCTTTGACGAAGCCAGCGGAACAGCCAAGACCAAACTGCGCTTTGATACCGTGGATAAGTCCCCAAGCCCAAGCTGAAATCGAATCCGTTAGGCCGTCCGCTGCGGGAGGTCGCAGTACAGGCGCACGGAAAAAATCCATGAGGTCGAGCATGAAAACGTTGGTGTGGAAAGCGGGCATAAGGCAGAGAATTTGCCGAGCATGGCGCAGGCGGTGCAATTCGCTGGGAGCGCCGTCACCGCAAGCTGAAACCCTACCGCGCTGCGGAAAAGGCCGAGCGCAAAGCCTTAAATGCCAATGCAGAATATCTCTACCAAAAGGCGCTGCATGATAACCCTGAAATGCTCTCCGGCAATCCGCTCAATCGCGTTTTTTCCAGAAGCAGCGTCTAAAGCGTGAGTATGCCAAGGCTGCAAGAACGGCAAAGGCTGCGGGCAGCACCGCGCAGGCAACCGCCAAAAGCGCCGAAAAAACCGTAGAAGCCACGGCGACGGCAGCGAAAAAAGCGGCAGAAAAAGGCAAAGGAAGCAGCGGAGTTCGTTGCCCGCCATTGGAAAGGTGTGCTGGTCGTTCTGGCTGGTTTCCTGCTGATTGTCATGCTGATCGGCGGGCTGCAATCCTGCTCTGCGCTGGTGGGCGCGGCTGGCGGCGGTGTGGCAGCATCCAGCTATCAGTCGGAGGACGCGGACATTCTTGCCGCCGAAGCCGCCTACTGTGCGCTGGAAGCCGAGCTGCAAGAATATCTCGACACCTATGAACGTACCCCGATTACGACGAGTACCATTATGACCTTGACGAGATCAAGCACGATCCCTATGTCCTGGCATCGATCCTCTCCGCGCTGCATGACGGCGCATGGACGGCAAGCGAGGTGCAGGGGACACTGCAAATGCTCTTTGAAAAACAATATATTCTCACGGAAACCGTCGTGACCGAGGTACGCTACCGCACCGAAACGCGGACGGACAGCGAGGGCAACGAATACGACGTTGAAGTACCCTATAACTATTACATCTGCACTGTTGAGCTGGAAAACTTCGATCTCTCGCATATCCCCGTCTATATCATGGACGAAGAAACGCTGTCCAAATATGCGTTGTATATGTCGGTGCTGGGCAACAAGCCGGAGCTGTTCGGGGATAGCGAGTACATTTCAAAACATCACAAACCGCCCAGAGGGATATGAGATCCCGCCCTCTGCAATGGAGGACGAAACCTTTGCCGCCGTTATCACAGAAGCCGAAAAATATTTAGGGTACCCCTATGTGTGGGGCGGCAGCAGCCCGTCCACCTCCTTTGACTGCTCCGGCTTCGTGAGTTGGGTGCTGACGAACAGCGGCGTATACAATACGGGCAGGCTTGGGGCGCAGGGGCTTTACAACATCTCAACCGCGTTTCCATCCCGCAGCCGGGCGACCTTGTGTTTTTCGTCGGACCATACGATACACCGGGCGTTAGCCATGTGGGAATCTACGTCGGCAATTCCATGATGATCCATTGCGGAGATCCGATCTTCCCTATTCCAACCTGAACAGCAGCTATTGGCAGGCGCATTTCTACGCCTACGCCAGACCGCCGTACAACTAAGGAGGTCGGCTATGCTGACGCTGATCCCTGTTTCTCTTGCGCAGGCGAACGAGTTTGTGCGGCAGCATCACCGCCATCACAAGCCCGTTGCTGGACACAAGTTTTCCATTGGCTGTGCTGAAAATGGGCGGCTTTGTGCCGTTGCCATTTGTGGGACGGCCTGTGAGCCGCTATTTGGACGACGGCTTTACGTTGGAAGTCAACCGCTTGTGCAGCGATGGCACGAAGAACGCTTGCAGCATCCTCTATGCGGCAGCGGCACGGGCTGCGCGGGCGATGGGCTACCACAAAATTGTCACCTATACCTTAGACACCGAAAGCGGCGCAAGCTCTACGCGCCGCAGGCTGGACGAACGCCGGACTTGCGGGCGGCAAGGCGTGGACAGGCAGCCGCCGTCCTGCCCAGCCGCTCTATCCGGCGCAAATGAAATACCGCTATGAAAAGCGGCTGAATGGAGGTTGAGCTTATCAATATTGTTTCCTTTGGGGGGCGGTACGAACAGCGCGGCAATGCTGGTCGGCTGCATCAACATGGCATTCCCGTCGATTTGATTTTTTGTTTGCCGATACAGGCGCAGAGCAGCCGCACACCTATTGCTTCATTGAAACGATGAACGAATGGCTTGCAGCACACAATATGCCCTCTATCATCACCGTAGAGAATGTAGACCGCTTTGGAAATCGGCTGTCCCTTGAAACAGAGTGCTTGCGCTCTCAAACGCTGCCCTCGATTGCCCTACGGGTATAAGAGATGTTCACAAAAGCACAAGATCGCACCGCAGGGAAAATTCTGCACATAACTATCCTCCGTGCCGTACGGTGGGCATCCGGCGAGCGCGTGACCCGCTTCCTCGGCTACGATGCAGGCGAGATCAGACGGTACAATCATTCCAAGACATACGACGCGAAAGACAAAAAGTATCATAATCGTTATCCTCTGATTGAATGGGGATGGAGCAGGACGGATTGTGTCCGGGCATTGGAAGCGGCAGACTTGCCGCAGCCCGGAAAATCCTCCTGCTTTTTTTGCCCCAGCATGAAGCGGGAGGAAATTATGCTGCTGAAAGAACAGCATCCTGATTTATATGCCCGTGCGATTGCCATTGAGGACAACGCCCGTCCTCGGCTGGAAAAAGTGAAAGGTTTGGGGGCGCAATTACGCATGGAAAGACCGATTCGGAAAGGAGTAATCACCTATGGCTATGAGCAAAATTGACCGCATTGACCGTGAGATTGAAAAAGACCCGCGGCAAAATCACCGAGTACCAAAACAGGCTGAAAGAGCTGGAAGCCCAGCGCACCGAGCAGGAAAACTTTGAAATCGTCAATCTTGTCCGCTCGATGTGCATGAGCCGTGACGAGCTGATGAATTTCCTGCGCGGCGGCGCAAATGACGCGCCGACCGTGGGAACCGCCTATCACGAACAGGAGGACATGGACGATGACGAAGAATAAGCATTTTCGCTCTGTATTCGCCGCGTTGCTCTGCGTGGTGCTGTGCATGACGGCCTTTGCCACCATCGCGTATGCGGACGGCGGCGACTACTACGATGACGAGCTGCCGCCTGAAACGTGGCAGGAGGAAACGCAGCCGGAGGACACCACGATTGCCCCCGGCGCTCCGTTCACCGAGGACGGTATCGCCGCGACCCGCGATCTTCTCTACGATAAACACACCAATAAGCAGTTTATCACCGTGGAAACCCGAAATGGGCATACGCTGTATATCGTCATTGACTACGATAAGCTGCTGGACGAGGGAAGAAGAACGCTATCAGACATATTTCTTAAATCCCGTGGACGAAGCCGACCTGATGGTGCTGCTGGAGGACGACAGCCAGAATACGCCTGTTGTCTGCTCCTGCACCGAAAAAATGCACCGCTGGCAAGGTCAATACGAACTGCGCCCTCTGCAAAACAGATATGACGAATTGTGCCGGAAAGGAAGCGACGCCGGAGGAAACGGAACAGTCAGACGAGCCTACGCCGGAGAAGAAAACAATATAGGCGGCATCCTGATCCTTGTACTGATCCTTGCTGCGGGTGGCGGCGGTGCGCTGTGGTACTTCAAGCTGCGCAAGCCGAAATCCAGCATCAAGGGCGGCGACGAGCTGGACGAGTTCGATTTTGACGAGGATGACGAAGCCGAAGAATACGGGGATTATGAGGACGCAGACAGCGCCAGCGATCCCGATGAACAGGAGAATGAAGAATGAGTGTTTTGATTATTTGTGAAAAGCCCTCCGTGGCAAAGACCGTTGCCCTTGCGCTGGGCGCTATGGAGCAAAAAGACGGGTATCTTTCCGGCGACGGACTGCTGGTGTCATGGTGCATCGGGCATCTTATCAGCATGGCAGACGCTGGCAGCTATGATGAGCGATACAAAAGTGGCGCTATGAGGATCTTCCTATTCTGCCGCAGACATGGAAATATGCCCTACTCCCGGCAAGGAAAAGCAGCTTGCCATTCTGAAAAGAGCTGCTGCACCGCAGCGACGTTTCCGAGGTGGTGAACGGCTGCGACGCTGGGCGCGAGGGTGAGCTGATTTTCCGCTTTGTCTACGAACAGGCCGGATGCACGAAGCCCTTTTCCCGCCTTTGGATTTCCTCAATGGAGGACAGTGCCATCCGCGAGGGCTTTTGCCGGACGCAGAGTCGGAACGGAATACGATGCGCTGTATCAATCGGCGCTGTGCCGTGCGCGGGCGGACTGGCTTGTGGGCATCAATGCGACGCGGCTTTTCTCCGTGCTGTACCATAAGACCCTGAATGTGGGACGGTGCTGTCGCCTACGCTGAATCTGCTGGTGGAGCGCGACGGAAAAATTACGATGTTCCACAAGGAGAAATACCACATCGTACATATCGGCTGCGGCGGTGTGGACGCAGAAAGTGAACGCATTTCCGACGCTGCCGCTGCGGATGCGCTGAGAACGGCTTGCGAAGCGTCGCAGGCCGTTTGTGTTTCCCCCAAAAGGAGAAGAAAACTGCGCTGCCGCCGAAGCTCGAGGATTTTTGACCTTACCTTGTTGCAGCGGGAAGCGTGTTAAAAACGGAGAAATCACTGCCTGTATCTGCAAGGATATGTCCAGAATTGGCAGAGATCATCTGCAAGTAGGTTTTTTCACTGACATTCTGTTTAGAGAAAAGGAAGTTCGATTTATAGCAATCAATAATGGTATTGACAGTGACCGTCAAGAAACCAGTGAGTTTGCCCCTTTTCTGAATATCATGAATGAGTGGTTTGTCAGGGACACAAGTAAGAAAATTAAAGCTGTACTGAAATCCAGAGGTTCTTCCGGCAACGCTCATACAAGTAATATCCCACCATACGGCTATTTGAAAGACCCAGAAAACCCCGACCATTGGATTATTGATGAAGAAGCTGCTGAAGTAGTCCGCAGAATTTATCGCATGACTATTGAGGGAAAAGGACCTTATCAGATAGCAAGAGAACTTTCAGAAGAAAAAATTGAAAGACCATCTTATTATCTTGGCAAAAAGGGACTTGGAAATCATGCAAGCAACTATGACAAAGAAAATCCGTATATGTGGCGAGGAAATCAGGTTACTACTCTGATTGCCCGACCAGAGTATATCGGAAAGACTGTCAACTTCAGGACATTCAAAAATTCCTATAAGGACAAAAAGACGAAAAGGGCAGATAAGGAAGATTGGGTGGTTTTTGATGATACACAAGAGCCTATTGTCGATGAAGAAACATGGCTGCTTGCTCAAAAGTTAAGACAGAATGTAAGAAAAGCAGATCCTATGGGCGAGCCTAATGTTCTAACCGGAAAGATTTACTGTGCTGACTGTGGTGCGCCGATGTATAATCACAGGCAACGAAAAGGGCGTGAAAGAATATACTATACTACCAAAGGCGAAAAGCGGATAAGCCATTCAAATCCGGCAGATTGTTATGAATGTTCCACATATAATCTTGCTTATCAGAAGTATGATCGACACTGTACTTGCCACCATATTTCAACAAAAGCACTTAAAAGCATCATTCTGAAAACCATACAGGAGACTTGCCATTATGTTTCTTTGAATGAGCGGGAGTTTGTTTATTCTCTGCAAGAAGAATCGGCGATGAAAGATATTGCTGTTTCTGAAACTGTAAAAAAACCGCATTGAAAGAAATCAGAAGCGAGTTCACGAACTGGATATGCTTATCAGGAAAATCTATGAAGATAATGTGATTGGAAGATTGCCGGACAGACTTTTTCAGAGTATGCTTACTGATTATGAAAATGAGCAGAACGAGCTAAACAAGATTATTGAGACTGACACCGCTGATATGCAACGGATTATAGGCGGTCAAAATAATGTGGAGCGTTTTCTAAAGCTGGTCAAAAAGTATGAGAACATTACAGAACTTACTCCTGCCATGATAAATGAATTTATCGACAAAATTCTGGTTCACGAGCCACAAGGAAAAGGTGCAGACCGCACCACAGAGGTGGAGATATATCTTAACTATGTCGGGCAATTTCAAGTACCTGTGGAGCAGCATGAACCAACCGAGGAAGAAAGGATTGCTGCTGAAAAAGAAGCAGATCGACTTCGCAGAAAACGAGAATCCAATCGTAAGTATATGAAAAAGATTCGTGAGAAATCAAAAAAATTTGCGGAGCATGAGCGTATAGCAGAAGAAAATAATTCTGATAGCAAGCTGTGTGTTGAACAGAACGCCACAAGCAAATCAAATCGGCAAAAAGTGAAAGGAGAAAAAATAGCATGACAGAATTGAAACCACGAATCCATGATGAAAGCAACGGTCTGGACTATGTTCTTGTGGGCGATTACTATGTGCCGGACTTGAAGCTACCGGAGGAACACCGCCCTATCGGTATGTGGGGCAGACTGCACAGGACATATTTAGAGCAGTACCACCCTGCAAGGTTCTCTGCCCTCTGTTTATCCGGCGAACTGCATACTTACCTTGCTGACCTGAACGAACAGGCAACGGAAAGGTGCAGCCTTATCATTGAGCAGATGAAACAAGCCGAGGGCGTGACCGAAACCATGAAAGCAGACAATCAGATATTGTGGGTACAGTCCATGAACTCTATCCGTAACCGAGCCGAAGAAATCATTAGACAGGAAATGATTTACTGCTGATTTTATCAAGTCCAAAACCAACAAATTTATATCGTAAACGAAGCGACAGGTATTTCCTTATGAAGTGTCTGTCGCTTTTCATTTATCAAATTTTAAGGAGGAAAACACAATGAAGATGAACCGGAATGAAATGGAAGCCCTTTATGCCTTTGGCTGTCCGAACCTGAAAGCAACTGTCGAGCGTTTGCGTATGGTGGCTGCCCTTGCACCCGATCCGGCGGCGAAGAAGCTGTTTTATATGCTTTCTGTCAAGCTGAGTGCTGAGGGTGTTGAAAGGTGGTATCGCTGCTTTTACTGCAAGCTGCGTGTGTTGAAAAACCATAGGGAGGGCTGCTATGACGAGACTGACGAAGATTGAGAAAGAAACAATCGTTCTCTTTAATGAGGGCGAGGACAAGGCAAATATCTACACCCACAACGCCGGATTGAAAAAGAGGTTGGCTGCTTTTGCTAAGAAGTACCCTGACCTTTGCCGACTGGAAAAATCCAATGTTCAAGGCGGTGTTTCTTATGAGCTGGCAAAGTCCCGTCTGTCTATCCGTTTCCTGCCGCCTTACAGTGAGGAACGCAGACAGAAAGCCAGCGAATATGCGAAAAAGCATGGGCTGAACAGCCAGCAGGGATAATGTGATAATCAGGGCTGATATGCGGTTAAAATGTCAGGTGCAGACCTGATGTTTTGACCGTTGCCTATCGCCTGTGAGGAAAGTATCGGGGACTATGGATTTTGCGGAAATGTGCGTTACAAGGCTTGAACAGGAACTCTGTACACAAAATTTTTTCTTCCATTCTTTAAGTTGATGAAGTATAATGAGATATGAAAAATTGAGGTTTTTAATACTCGATTTCAAACAATCATTTTTATATATCTGGGACTATGGAGGGCAAAATGAATGATTTTTTACGAATGTGTTTTAATATAATTACACAAATAGGTCCCTATTTAGTTGTACTTCTTCTTTTGAAATATCTTGTAAATCTTCAAAAAAGAGAGCTAAGGAACGAGAGGAAGAACAGAAAAAAGGGAATAATTAGAACGCATTATACAATAAAAACAGAGAAATTCCTTGTCGTGGCATTTATCGTAGGTACAATATTTTTTGCTTGTTGTACGGCTATGAGTCTTAGGGAAAAAGAAGATATGTTTGTCATTTGTATATTTGGAATATTTTTTTTAGTAGGCATAAGCGGAATAGTCAATATGGTAATGTGGAAACTGGAAGTGAACGGAGATGAAATCACATGGCGTTCAACTTTTGGAAAAAAGAGAACTTTTCGCTTTGGGGATATTACCTATTGCGAGAGAAAGAAAGGTTCTATGCGTGTATATGTAAATGGAGAAAAATTATTTACCATTGATAGTAATATTGACAAAGAAGAATTTATGGAGGACATAAAAAGAAGAAGAATCCCTGTAAAATCTTACTGGGCAAATCAGCATAAGAAAAATCGTAAATGACATAGATTTTATAACAGTACGATGTTAGACAACTGAATATGACCGTCAAGGTCAGATGAAGAAACCGATGTATTGAGCGTAAAGCGATCATGCGTCGGTTTTTCTTATTTCATGAGCTGACAGAATTCCGACTGTATATCACCCGTGAGGAAAGTATCGGGGACTATGGATTTTGCAGAAATGTGCGTTACAGGTAAGTAAAAAACTACTTGATAGAGCGTGAATTGAATTGTTCATATCGGTATGATATAATTTACTGAAATGAAGCAAGAAGGTGGACTTTTGTATGAAAAAATTTTTGAAAATATTGCTAATCATTGTAGGAATAGTTTTTTTGATTTTTGCAGCGCTGATATGTATTGGACTGTTTGTTGATTATGATGACCATATTGAAAATGGTCGTTATACTTATGTTCCGGAAGATGACAATAAAGACAATGCATATGTCGAATTCAATTTGAGCGATTACGATAAAAAGGATTCTGAACTCATATATTATAGTTCTGTCGAAGAAGCTATTTTGAATTCTCCTTTGAATGCTGAAAATGAAGAATTTTCTGTTCCAGAAGATTTTCTTAATCATGTTGATGAAATATTGCATATATGGAATGGCAAACAGTATGATACGATTTTCTATCGAGCAGGAAGCGATAATGATCCCGTTCAAGGTTTTGTGATGGCACGCTGCAAAAAACAGGTGGAGGAAGCAACTGTACAATATGCGTTTATGAATGCTACACCGGTTACAACTAAAGCGGATAGCATTCTTATATCTGATATTACAGAACTAATTCGTTCATCTTTAAAATTAAGTGATTTTCAACAGGACTTGAATCCAAATTATCCAGATACCAGATTTGTTTTTGGCTATGCACATGATAAGGAAATTTACTCATTAGAAGTAGAAGGTCAAAAGCCAGATGGTGTTATTGAAATCAATGTATATGACAGAACGATGTATCTATGGTATTATGATGATTTAAAGAGCAACAAGAGAGGAAACAATCTAAGTTATTCAGTAGATATGCCAGAGTAATTTTTCAAATTGGCTAATCTGCCACAACTGAATATGACCGTCAAGGTCAGATGAAGAAACCGATGTATTGAGCGTAAAGCGATCATGCGTCGGTTTTTCTTTTTGCAAAATAGTCCAGTGGACTGTTTTGTAAAACCGAAGGAACTGACAGAGCTTGGGACGGGGCGAAGTCAGTTTGTTCGGGCGGGAGTACAGAGGGTGCAACCCTTTGTGCATGGGTACAGGGAATGCAATACCCCTGTGCAGGTCAAGGGCGGCAGCCTTGCCCAGTTAAGTGGCGTTTCGCCACTTAGTACTGGGTATTACTTGACGCAGAAAGCCGCAAGGAATCAGCTTCGCTGCCCTTCTCCCCTGTCGGGGAAATCAAAAAGAAAAGGAGGAACTCATGTGAAATTAACAAGGCACAATGGACGAGCCGGAAAGAATGGCGTTTATAATCCGAAGCACAATGACCGCAGTTTTGACATTGCCAACAGCGAACACATTGACGAAGAACGAGCCAAACAAAATCTCTATTGGGACTGTTACAATGGCTTCCGCAATTTCAAAAATCCCGAAAAGGAAAATGAGCTGTCTGCCACTTTTGAAGATGTGGAACAGCTTTTTTATCGTCAGCGGTATCGTGATTTTGTGACCGGACAGAACGAAAGAAATGTGAAGAACCGACACCCTGAAAGAAATAAGGAAACCGGAGATTTGCTCAAAAGCAAAAAGACCTGCCCAGAGGAAACGGTCTATCAGATTGGAACGCTTGATAATCATGTTCCACCGGAACTGCTCATTGAGATCGTCACAGAATTTATGGAAATCGTAAATGAGCGTTTCGGCTCTCATGTCCATATCCTGAATTGGGCACTGCACTTGGATGAAAGCACCCCTCATATTCACGAGCGTCATGTGTTCGACTGTGAAAATCAATATGGGGAGATTGCCCCACAACAGGAAAAGGCTTTGGAAACACTGGGGTTTGAACTGCCGGAACCGGAAAAGCCTGTCGGAAGAAAAAAAACAACCGCAAGATA
>VOFI01002562.1_pt1 | contig 19494 bp, 32 predicted proteins | sample 5384131 | NCBI WGS metagenome assembly VOFI01 (sample SAMN12384728, study PRJNA508395) | human gut metagenome | isolation source: healthy gut H | host: Homo sapiens
AAAAAGAGCAGATCGTGGAACCACAACAGGAGGATCCGCAGAAGTGCGACTACTTTGATGGAAAATCCGGTACCATAGTGAATGTCATTTTCGAACAGGGTTGCCGTTTGGAAAATGTCAGAGCCTTTATGCTGATTCGGCAGATTCGCGGATTATGCTCTGATTTGGAGACTTATCCGCCTGATCTGGAGCACTCTAGTGAGAGCAGCGCCTTTATCGGAGAAGAGGGGCTTTTTATATCTGCTTCACCAGTGATCAGAAAACAGAAGTTTTGGAGTTGATGGAAAAAGGCCTGTTTGTCAACCGCGTGATATTGATTGCTGATGAGGAAGAGCCGGAAGAGTCGACAGAAGAGTTGATCCCGCAGGAATCACAGACAAAGAAGCAGCAGGAAACCAGAGAAACTGAATTTTTTAGATGTGAAGGCGGAAAAGCTGGACAAGATGCAGAATCTTTCTTGTGAAATGGTCATCAAATGCTGGTCTTAGAAGAAGCGCTTCGTAAAACGGACTGGAAGATATCAGGGAGGGGACCGCCCGTCAGATCAATCTATTAATCAGTGAAATGGAGCGGACCGTCATGGAAATGCGCATGCGGCCTGTCAACCGGATCGTACCGAAAGCTGCGCAGGATTCTCAGAGATATTTGCAGGGATGAAGGGAAAGAAGCAGAACTCGTCATAAACTGCGGCGATATCGAAGCGGATAAGAGTATAGTAGAGTGCTGTTCAGAGGCCTTAATGCACTTGATTCGCAATGCCGTTGACCATGGCATCGAGTCTGGCCAGGTGCGCCAGGATCTGGGTAAAGAGAAGAAAGGCAAAATTGTCTTTCAGGTGGAAAGCACGGTGGGCGAACTGCTATTGACCCTGAGTGACGACGGCTGTGGGCTGGATGAGGAGAAAATCCTCAATAAAGCGAGAGAACGAGAGCTGCTTGTGAAGCCAGAAGCAGAATACACCTCGCAGGAGATTTATGAACTGATTTTGAAACCAGGCTTTACTACCAACGAGACGGTGAACGCGTACTCTGGCAGAGGAGTCGGTCTGGACGTGGTAAACAACATCATGGAAGAAATCGGCGGGCATCTGTATATTGAAAGCCAGGCAGGCGTGGGCAGTAAATTTACCATGGTGGCGCCTTTAACGCTGTCGACCATAGAGAGCGCCTGTTTCCGTGTGGGAGCCTATCACTTTTCCGTACCGGCACGGTACGTATTCAATTTTATGGAGTATGAGGAAAAGCAGAAACAAATCCGCCAAATTGATGGTCACTCCTATGTTTTATATGACGGCAAGATGGTTCCGCTGATCAATTTGCGCAAGGTATGCGGGCTGGAAGGAAGTCCCCGAGCACTCCATTGTAATTTATGTGAGAGGCACGAGGCGGGAAGGCTGCCTGGTGGCTGATGCCATGCAGGAACAAAAGCGTATTGTCGTCAGACCTCTGCCCACGCTGCTGGGAAGCAGCTTTTGAAAAGCAACTGGCATCAGCGGCTGCAGCATTATGGGAGACGGAAATATCTGCGCGGCCTTAGACCTGGGAGACCGTCATCGGCAACTTTGAGAAGGAGGGCGCTCATGAATTCTAAAAGCAGCAGAGAGCTGCTCTGCATTACGGGCAGCGAAAAGAACTATGCCTTGGACTTGAAGTGGATTGCAGAAATTTATGCAGACGTGCATATTTCTCCCTTTCCCCTGTCTGCCGCCACACTATATCGGCATGTACAATTATAAGGGGCAAATTATTCCAGTTATCAGCCTTGAAGAGGCTGATGCGAGAATTCTTATTATCATTCGATGTAATGACTGCCTTTTGCCATGGCAGTATCAAAAGAACCCTTTATCATCGATCAGAAGGACGTAGAGGAAATTGATTCCCTGCATCCCGATACCATGTCCGGCCTTTGGGCGGAACAAGCCTTGTATCAGATGGAGGGCACTCTGGTTTCGCTGCTGGATATCCAGAGCAGCGTAGAAAAAATGCAATCGATGAATGAAAAGGGAATTTTAAAAGATAAACTGTTATGATTACACCTCTAGCGATCATAACAGTTTTTTATTTACGAGAAAAGAAATCAAAAAGTCTTGACAGGCGAACAAATGTTAGCTAAAATATAAAAAAAAGAGAACGAACGTTAGCCTAAAGAGAAGGGGGATGGAACATTGAAGAGGAACACGAAGGAAGATATTTTGATTGCCGCATTGAATCTCTTTTGCGGAGAAGGGCTTTGACGGCGTCAGTGTACGTGACATTGCAGAAGAAGTGGGAATCAGACAGAGCTCTTTGTATAAACATTACGAGAGTAAACAAGACATCTTTGACAACATTTTGATTCGGATGGAAGAACAGTATCAGCGAATGACGTTAGAGGTTCGTGCGCCGCAGGGTGCGATGCAGGATGTAGCAAAGGCTTACGAGATCATTACGACGGAGGAACTGAAGGAGATTGCCAGAGGAATGTTTTCTATTGGACGGAGAGCGATTATGCCTCTCGTTTTCGCAAGATGCTTCTGGTGGAACAGTATAAGAGTGAAGAGAAGAGCAGGCTGTATCACGAATATCTGACAGACGGGCCGCTGAAGTTTATGGCTGAATTATTCAGACTGCTCGTTGAAAGAGAATGCTTCATACAAGAAGACTGGGAGTTTCTCGCTCTGGAATTCTACTCACCAATCATTTTTTCTCATGGCCAGGTATGACAGCGGCGCGGAGAGAGAAGTCATTATTCGGCAGCTGAATCAGCATATAGAACACTTTGCAGCGCATTACAGAAAGGATTAGAGATGACAGTACAGAAACAATTTGATTTGGAAAACTATCTGACGACAGGGGTTGAAAATATCGTGAAGGGTGCAATCAAGGCCACCTTAAAAGACCCCAAGGAAAGCGCATTTATGGTTTCTTTGCTGCTGCCAGCAAGAAAGGGGCCAGCCGCCGCAGACAGTGGGCGGATAAGGGCGAACATATCCCGCCCTTTCTCATCGCCAGTATCACCAGCGCCTGCAATTTACACTGCAGCGGCTGCTATGCCAGAAGCAACGAAAGTTGCGTAGATGGGCTGCCCGACTGTCAGCTCACAGCGGAACAATGGCTGGCAATTTTTCTGGAAGCCAGGGAGCTGGGCATTAACTTTATCCTCTTTGCAGGGGGAGAACCTTTTTACGGAGGGATATTATTGAAGCGGCTGCAAAAGTGCCGGAAATACTCTTTCCGATTTTCACCAATGGGACCATGATGGATGAAGCGTATCTGCAGCTTTTCAGCAGTGCAGAAATCTTGTTCCCATTTTCAGCATCGAGGGGAGATGAGAATCTGACAGACCAGCGAAGAGGGGGAAGGGACTTACGCCACTTTACTGACGGCTATGGAACAGATGAAACGGCGCGGTCTGCTCTTTGGAACTTCTGTCACAGTGACGACCGAAAACAAAGACGTCGTTACTTCCCCGATTTTCTCAGCCAGCTTTCCCGTTTCGACTGTAAGGCGGTCATCTATGTGGAATATGTGCCAGTAACGGAGGAGAGCCGAGAACTGGCTTTTGGCGATGAGGAACGAGAGTGGTTTTCAATCGAAGCTGTCGGCGGTGAGAGAAGAGAAGCCGGAGATGGTCTTCATCTCTTTTCCCGGCGATGAAAAGAGTTCCGGCGGCTGTTTGGCGGCGGGCAGGGGATTTTTCCACATCAATTCCCATGGCGGAGCAGAACCGTGTCCCTTTTCACCCTACTCTGATATCAACGTCAAGGAGACATCATTGAAAAGAGGCTCTTCACTCCAGGTTGTTTACGTTTCTTCACGAACAGGAGCTTTTGACGGCAGACCATCAGGGCGGATGTGTATTGTTTGAAAAGCTGGGAACAGGTGGAGAAACTCCTGGCCCAGTAAAGTTCCTCTCTTTCGACACCCGCCTTCGACAGCAACCCCCACAGAGTTCATGATAGAATATGTAAAAAAATGAGCACATAACGGGCGAAAAGCTCCTATACACATGCGCCGCTATGGCGGCGACATTTCATAAGGAACGTTTTTTGAAACATACGGAAATATCGCTTACGGTTCATATTTCCTATGTTATAAAAATCAAAGGGAACAAAGGGGAAGAAATATGGAATTTGTAGGGAACCAGATTAATTTCAAAACCGTGTTGGCCACTTTGACAGTGGCCTTCTTTATTGGTCGGATCAATCTGTTCGAAGGGACCTTTCCGGCCACAGTGGCGCTGATTACCGTCATGGTGGCGGTATCGACAGTATACATATATTTGGTGCCGGTCATTGCGGTTGCGATGCTGACTTATGGGGGAGCCGTCTTAAATCTCTATGGTGATATGATGGCTATGATATTTTGCGGGATATTTTTCTGTTCTTTCACAATCACAGATTTACCATAAATCAGAGAACGTCAGTAGCAGTTGCCGCAGTTATTGTCTTCAACTGCGCTTATTACGCCTATGGGCATTTGACCTACCTGTTGAGCATAGAGACCATGATCAAAGAAACGATTGCGGTCATCGTCTTTATCAGAGTATTCAATACCATAGCAAGGATTCTTTTCGTAGGAAAAATCCCATGCAGATCTCGGAAGAAAAAATTGGACTAGCCTACGAGATTTTTCTTAATCTCATTAATCGGTGCCATTGATTCTGTACAAGTAGTCTTTCCACTCTGGCTGCTTGCCATTGTGGTGATTCAGTACTGCAAAGGGATTCAGCCGGCTATGGCAGCCGCCGGTATTGCGGCCGTTTTTCTGGCAATGTCAGCATGTGGATTACGCAGAGCTCTTTATCGGTCTTTTTTTGCAGGCATGCTCACAGGATGGTTCCTGGCTTCGCTGATTGACGGAAAATATCGCAAAACGATGCTGGCGCTGACGATTTTGCTACAATCGCATTATCTGCCAGTGACCAGATTTACGGCGCCGCGGCGCTATGGCTCTGTTTATCGCTGTGCCGAGCGGTATCATCACCAGGTTATGGTGTGTTGGTGAGGAGCGGTTCTGTCAACAGTCTGCCACGGGAGCGGATTTGAAGCTGGAAGCGATTCGGCGTGACTTGATGAAAAAGCGGGAAGTCTTTCTCAGTCTGAGCAAGCTATACAGTGCCGGCATGGACAACAAACAGATTGTTTCTTATCAGTTTGACGGCATGGCGAGGACGGTTAATGAGCTGATGCAAGACTTGGAAGGCCGAGGTGAATCTTCTGCGGCTAGAAACGCGCCGCAGATTCTGGTGGGAAGCGCATCTTATGCCTTTGAAGCAGTGTCTGGCGATAGCTGCCTGTCCTTTTTCTTTCGGCAAAAATAAGCAGGCGCTGATTATCAGTGACGGCATGGGCAAGGGCAGCCGGGCGGCCACAGAAAGCAAGCTGGTAGTTACAACCTTATCCAAGCTGCTGTCTGCCGGTTTTGACGTAGATATCGCCATGAAGACGGTCAACGCCATTTTGATGACGGGTAACAGTGCGGAGATGTTTGCCACGGTGGATTTGGCAATCATAGATAAGGTGACTGGCAGAGCGCAGATCTTTAAAATGGGCGCAGCCTCCACCTACGTAAAACACAACGGCAGCGTCTCTATGCTGAAACGCCGGCGCCGCCGGTGGGCATTGTGGACGGACTGAAGTTAGAGTACATCGATGTAAGATTAAAAAGGGGAGACTTGCTGATTATGGTTTCTGACGGCGTCACTGACTGCGACCGCAGCGACCCTGACGGCCAGTGGCTGAGAGAGCGGCTGACGGAGCTGGGCAGCCGCGATCCAGATACAGTGGCAGAACTGATTGTAAACAAAGCAGCGGAGAAATATGGAATCAGAGAACGGGACGATTTGACCGTCATGGTGGCAGCCATTTAGGCTGCCGCTTTTTTTGTCCAATCTTATAAAAATTCTGTTGCATTTTTGCCAAAATGGGCAAAATCTATGCTTTTGGAAAAAAGCTCGAAAATACTGAAATTCAGACATTTATAGGAAGAGCTTTAACGCAGTTTGATGATTTACGCTTTGAAACCGTTGCAAATACTCGCTCAAAAACTTTTTTCGAAATCGACAAAAACACCTTTTAAGCAAAAAAAAGCCAGCCGAGCTTGGCAAAGCACAGTTTGCCATGGTGTTTTTCTTTTGCCTTGACAAGAGCGTAAATGTCGTAGTAGAATGAAACTACAATTGAATGTAAGAAGGTCCCCAAATCGGGGTTAAAAAGAGAAGCAAGTGAGAGACTTGCACGGTCACGCCGCTGTGAAGACGTAGCCACATCTCAACAATGTCACTGGGAAACTGGGAAGGCGTAGATGTGCGTGTTTGATGTCTAAGTCAGAAGAACTACCTGAATACAGCCAATTTGCACAAGGTTACGAACGATGGCCGGGTGTGAACGCGCATGGAAACCCAAAGCGGTGTCATTGCTTATGGATTCCAGCGAGACGCCTGTCTGATTTCGGACAAGCGTTTTTATTTTGCGTGAATTTTTGTTTAACCATGAAAGGAGATAAAATGACAAAAAGGCAAAAACTAACTTTATCAATTGTTACAGCACTTTCCATTGTATTCGGTATCGTACCGACGGCAAGTGCAATGCACATTATGGAGGGCTATTTACCAGCGATGCATTCCCTTGTATGGGAGTTATCTGCGTTCCCTTTGTAGTATGGGGTTTCATTTCCATTAAGAAAACCCTCAGCGAAAACAGAAAAGCAATTACCGTTCTGGCTATGGCTGGAGCATTCATCTTTGTTATATCATCACTGAAGATTCCTTCCGTTACAGGAAGCTGTTCTCACATGACAGGTACAGGACTGGGCGCCATTCTCTTTGGGCCTGCTTCTGTCAGCATCCTTTTGGAATTATCGTATTGCTATTCCAGGCAATCCTCCTTGCTCACGGCGGACTGACCACTTTGGGAGCAAACACCTTTTCCATGGCCATTGCAGGACCATTTGTTTCCTTCGGTGTGTATAAGCTCTGCGAAAAGTTAAAAAGTCAACAAGATGGTCTCTGTGTTTTGGCAGCGATGATCGGTGACATTTTTACATATTGTGTGACAAGTATTCAGCTTGCCGTTGCATATCCTTCTGAAGTAGGAGGCGTCATGGCTTCAGCTGTGAAGTTCCTGGGCGTTTTTGCGCCGACACAGCTTCCACTGGCAATCGTAGCCGGTATTTTGACGGTTGTCATCGTCATCGGCCTGGAGTCCTTGCAAACCCTGAACTCAGATCAATAGGCTTTATTAAGGAGGGCAGATAGTCATGGAAAAGAAAAAAAAGCAGAAAAGGACTCGTCATCGTCCTGCTGGTTATCGCCATTCTCATCGCAGTAATCCCATTCCTCGCCCTAAAAGGCGCGGAGTTTGGAGGATCTGACGATGCGGGCAGCCAGATGGTTGCCGAAATCCAGGGCAGCAGTATACGCCTTGGTTTGAACCAATTCTTGAACAGTATCTGGGAGGAGAAATCCCAGGCGAAATAGAGAGTTTGATTTTCTGTCTGCAGACAGGCATCGGCGTCGGGATCGTCGCCTTTATCATGGGTCGTTTCTACGAGAGACATAAGTGGAAAAAGGATGAAGAAGAGGTAGAATAGTGATACTAATTGATAAGCTCTGTTACTTATCAAAGATCAGGTACGTTAATCCAGCAGAAAAGTTCGCCTTCGCGGTGCTGACTCTCATATTCTGTATTGTCAGTCGTTCCATCGTGATGGGGCTTTTCATCCTGGCCTTTAACAGTTTCCTGACTATAAAGATCGGCGGAATTTCAGCCAGGAGGTACGGCAATCTCATGCTGGTGCCTCTGGCTTTCCTATTGCTCAGTACGGTGGCTATCATCGTCAATCTGTCAAAGCATCCTCTGGATGCCTTTGCACTGCAGATTGGAGGCTGGTATCTGACCGGCAGCTGGAATTCTGTTTTGCACGGCCTGCAGCTCATTGTGACAGCCATGGCGGCAGTATCCTGCCTCTATTTTCTGTCTCTCAATACGACCATGACGGACATTCTTTCGGTACTGCGAAAATGCATTGTCCCGCACTGCTTGTAGAACTGATGCTTTTTAATTTACCGATACATCTTTGTATTGCTCGATGTGGCTTATTTTATCTCCACGTCGCAGAATGCCAGATTGGGTCATAAGGATCTGCGCACCTCTATCAAATCCTTTGGCGGAATGGTACAGGCGCTCTTCATCCGCGCCATGAAGCGTTCCAGGAACCTCTATGACGCCATGGAAGCCCGATGCTACGACGGCGAAATCAGAGTGCTGGAGGAGAATCATGAAGTCAGCAGACGAAATATCATAATGATTGCAGTATTTGAACTCGTTCTCTTCGGGTTCACAGTGTTTATAAAGATGCAAGGATAGGAGTTCTGATGAAAGACATCATTATCAAAGCAGATGATTTATATTTTTCCTATGATGACGAAAAGAGTTATTCCCTCAACGGCATGAGTCTGGAAATCGAAAAGAGGGAAGAAGGTGGCCTTTATGGGGGCCAACGGCGCGGGGAAATCCACTTTTTTTCTCTGTCTCAATGGGATTCACAGACCGACAGCCGGCACTTTGTACGTTGACGGAGAAGCGGTAGATTATAGTAAAAAAGGACTTTTAAATCTGAGGGAGCAAAGTAGGCATCGTCTTTCAAGACCCTGATAATCAGCTCTTTTCTGCCTCAGTTTTCAAGAAATCTCTTTCGGCGCGCTGAACATCGGCATGAGTGAAACGGATGCCAAAACGGCGGTGGAACAGGTGATTGACACCCTGAAATTACGCCTTTTATGGACAAACCGACCCACTCTCTTTCCGGCGGTCAGAAAAAGCAGGTTTCTATCGCAGATGTACTGGTCATGAATCCGGAGGTCATTATCTTGGACGAGCCGGCTTCCTCACTGACCCTAAGCACACGGTCATTGTCAACAAAATCGTAGACATGCTGGTTGACCAGGGAATCACTGTACTGATGTCCACTCACAATGTAGACTATGCCCTGGAGTGGGCGGAAGAAATCATCTTGATTCACGATGGAAAGACTTTGATGCAGGGTTCGCCCGTAGAGGTGCTTTCAAACGGCCAGGTTCTGAGAAGACCAATCTGAAAAAACCGGCGGCTATCGAACTCTTTGGAAAGCTTGGTGAGCAAAGGTGTTCTGTCCCGCCGATCTGCCAGTTCCCAAAGCCTGAAAGAACTGGAGACTTATATCGCAAGCCTTTAACCAATAAAATATAAACTAAGAGACCGCACTGGAGACAGTGCGGTTTTGCCTTTAGGGAAAGTTGCCATATTCGGTTGAAAAATACATAAGTTCAGCGTATAATCGAAAGTAATTTAATTGAGAAGGTGAAAATAATGAAACGAATACTTGCGATATTGTTATCTCTGACCATGCTGTTTAGCTATATGCCGGCATCTGCTTTTGCGGCAGACGGTGAGACAGATGGCGGCGGACAGACTGAGGTGGAAAAACTGATATCTCCACATTAACTTTAGGTTACTATCCTAAGTCCATCACCTATGATGGAACTGCCCAAAACCTGAGCACTCTGTATCTCGAGGAATCAAAACCCCCATAAGTCTTTAAAGAAGGACATAGACTTTTACAGTGGAAGTGACCAACAACATCAACGTCGGAGACATGGTGGTAACTTTTGAGAGGAATTGAGCGTACTGCGGAGAAGTTCAGCTGATTATCCCTATTTTGCCCAAGGACATCAAAGGCTGTTTTTATGTTGTAGATAAGTATACAGAAGAAGGGCATAAGCCGGGGATCAAACTTTCCTTTGGCAGCACAGCTTTAATAGAAAATGTAGACTACCAAGTAACAGACTATACGGAGAAAGAGGATAAAGGCGTTGTAACCGTAAAAGGAATCGGCAACTATACAGGCACTAAAAGCATCAACTATACTGTGGGCAGAGATATAGCCCGAGCTGACGCCACATTGTATCAGGACGGTGAATTTGTCTACACGGGCCGTTACCAATTTCCATCAGTAAAAGTGACCTACAATGGCGAGCGGCTGAGGGAGAGTTACGACTATAAAACTACATACAAGAACCACATGGAAGTGGGGGACTGCTACGATTACAATTACTGGTATCGGTAAGTTTCACGGAGAGAAAGAGATTCATTTTACCATCAAGGGAAAAGAGCAGAAAGTCACCCCCTGCCAAAGCAGTCTATGATGCGTATATAAGGAGTCAGCCTTTCAAAATTGAAGCAGAGGCTACGGGAGACGGAACCGGTTTCTCTTACACCTCTAGTAATCCGGCAGTTGTCACGGTAGATGCAGAAGGCATGGTTCATGCTCACAGTGAAGGAACTGCCGTGGTGACACTGAGAACTGTCGGCATGAAAGGTTATGCAGAAGCTTTTCTGCGCAGGTGACTGTCAACGTAAAACGCAGCAGTATTGACTTTGGAACTATTTTAGCAGAAGAAAAGGGTTTGTCTGCCTCTATCAATAAGCTGACTGCGGAAAAAATCGTGTCGGCATCTGTTTTCATCGGAGAAACGGAATATTCCTGTAAGATTGAAGATAAAGGACCCAGGCGTTGATCAAAGCGACTTATCCGGAACAGAAAAAGGGACGGGAAATCAAAATCGTAGTAAAAGATGATCTCGACAAAGAAAATTACAAAGACTGTAAAAGTAAAAAATGCAGTGATTGAACTCAGTGTCAATAAGATTTACGATAAAAGTACCTCAATCAAGGGAAAGACATACCCGGGAATGACTGTGAAAACGGTACTGAACGGAAAACTCTATCAGACAAAAGCCGGGAGCGGCGGCGCTTTTTTCACTGAAAATCTGAAACAGAAAATAGGTAAAAGTATTAAGATTACTGTTATCAGCGAAAATGGGAGTACCAAATCCATAAGCAAGAAGGTCTATAAGAGAACAGGCAGCAGCGTGGCCAGCAAATATTATGTTCTGCGGACCTCAAAATACGTTTATGTACGCTGCAGAGGCGCTTCTCAAGGCGATGTGATAAAAGTAAAAATCAACGGGAAGATCTATAAGAAAAAAATTGGAAAGACGAGCGGCAGCCCGACTGTAAAAATTTATACTGGCAAACATACAACGGTTCTGCTGTCTACATGTACCTGTATAATTCTCATAATCAGAAGATTTGTTCCAGAAAAACCAAGGTGTATTTTGGCAATAAGCTCTATGTTGGAATGACCAGCAGCCAGGCGCTGCAGACCACATGGGGTAAGCCGATTGCAAGATACCAATATCCCGGTTACCAAATTTGGCTGTTCCAAAGCGGTGAAACAGTGGGATATGCATGTATTCAAGGCGGTAAAGTGACAGAAGTGGGTTATATATATTAGTGCAATAAAATCTTTTAAAACCCACCTGTTTGTGGTATACTTACTCTGTTATGATTAGAGAAACAGTGTTAAACACGATCAGGGAACATCATTTAATTGAAAAAATCAGCACATCGTCATCGGCCTCTCGGGAGGTCCTGATTCGGTGTGCCCTTTTCATGTTCTGCAGAACTTGGCGAAAGAGTGGCCACTGACACTTCATCCGGTCCACGTCAATCACAAGTTCAGACCGGGTGATGCGGAAAGCGATCAGGCTTATGCAGAGCAAATCGCAGATGAGGCCGGCTGTCCGTGCAGGACCTTTGTCTACGACTGCAGCAAAATTGCCGCTGAAGAAAAAGATTACTTCCGAAGAGGCTGGCCGTAAAGTGCGCTACCAGGCCTTTGCAGAGGTGGCCGCAGAGGTAGCAGCGGAGGGAATCGAGAGAAAACATCAAGATTGCCGTGGCGCAGAACGCGTGACGATCAAGCGGAGACTATTTTGTTCCGCATCTTACGCGGGGCTGGAACGGACGGGCTTTCCGGCATCAGCTACAGACGCTTTGATGAATACGGAAATGAAATCATACGACCGCTGCTGGATGTCAGCAAAGCGGAGATCTTGGCCTATTGCACAGAGCATGATCTGCGCCCCTGCATCGACCATACCAATTTAGAACCGATTTTACGCGAGAAATAAAATTCGCTTAAATCTGATTCCCTATCTGGAAAAGGAATATAACACGAATATAAAGGATACAATGATTAGAATGGGGAAAACTGCCTCTGTAGACAAAGACTTTTTGTGGCGGCAGGCCCTTGAGACTTTTTTGCAGATTTGGTCAAAAGAAAAGAGTGAAAAACAGCGTTCTGATGGACGGTGCAAAACTTCGCCGCCTGCACCGTGCGGTACGCCAGAGAGTTTTTGCCAAAGCCTTTCACAGCATCGGTCTGACAGAAGACCTGGCCTTCATCCATTTTGACGGCTGTGAAGAGATCGCCTTTCACCCGAAGCCGTCTGCACGGTTTGATCTGCCGAGAGGATATTATCTGACAAAGGTTTATGACGATGTCAAGGCTGCAAGAGCTGCGCCCTTGCAGACGAGGACTGTCCACGTGGCAGTTTTGTCAAGGAAGATTATGAAAAACGAAAACTACCTAAAGATAAACATGCGGTTTTTGACTATGATTTGATTAGAGCGGCTTTTGGGGAAAATGCGGAAGCACAGATCACCTTGAGGAAGCGTATGGCAGGAGACTTTATCACAGTCTTCGGCGGCAAGACGAAAAAAAACTGCAGGATTACTTGGTGGACCGCAAGATTCCAAAGGACGAAAGAGACAGCGTAGAGCTTGTTGCAATCAACCGGGAGATTCTCTGGATTCTGCCGCACCAGGGCAGGGGCCGGTATGCAGCCAGATACAAACTGTGTGAGGATACAAAAAGGTGATTTGTATTGAAATAAATTGTTGAATATGATAAAATTATAAGACTGTTTTGTTAGAGAGAACAAATTTGTATTACAGAGAATTTGGGAATATAGATATGGGAGGAGAAAAACGAAATTGAAGAAATTCGCAAAAAGAATATCAGTATTTACTTAGTGATTTTTGCTCTGGTGTTAGCAGCGGCCTTTTTCTATAATGGCAGCGGCGGCTCAGAGTACAAACTGGTAAAATTTTCGACGCTAACCAATTATTTGGAGCAGGGGAGAAGATAACCGAGATCAAGATTGAAGACACGAAGATTACGGGGAAGATAGGAAAAAGACAAATATGTCTATGCTTATGCGCCGTATATCACAGAGATCAACTGGCTGGAGGAAAACTATATTTTCCCGCAGATGCAGGAAAAAAAGCTGACCGTTGAGACGCCAAAACCGTCTTCCGGTTCCAACCATTCTCAGTCTGCTGCCTACATTGATCATGGTAGTGGCGCTGGGTTTCTTGTTCTATCTGATGATGAATCAGGGAGGCAACGGCAAGGCATTTTCCTTCGGGAAGAGCAAGGCGCGGCTATATAAAGGAGAAGGCAAGAAGATCACCTTTGACGAAGTGGCCGGGCTGGACGAAGAGAAGGAAGAGCTTTCAGAAGTCGTAGACTTCTTGAAAGATCCGCGCAAATACAAAGAAGTAGGCGCCAGAATACCGAAAGGTATTTTGTTAGTCGGCCCTCCGGGAACAGGTAAAACCTATGTCTCTAAGGCGACTGCAGGTGAAGCAGGCGTACCGTTCTTCACCATCAGCGGTTCTGACTTCGTAGAGATGTTTGTCGGTGTCGGCGCATCGAGAGTGAGAGACTTATTTGACCAGGCTAAAAAGAACGCGCCTTGTATCGTTTTCATCGACGAAATCGATGCAGTCGGACGAAAAGAGGCGCAGGTCTGGGCGGCGGCAACGATGAAAAAGAGAACAGACGCTCAATCAGCTGCTGGTTGAGATGGACGGATTCGGAGAGAATCCGGCATCATCATTCTGGCTGCGACCAACAGACCGGACGTATTGGATCCGGCGCTGCTGAGACCGGGCAGATTTGACCGACAGGTGGTCATTGGCATTCCGGATATCAAAGGCAGAGAAGAGATCATCAAAGTCCACGCCAAAAACAAACCGCTGTCTGACGAGGTTTCTCCGAAGATTTTGGCGAGAAGAACGCCGGGATTTACACCGGCCGACATGGAGAACCTGCTCAACGAAGCCGCTTTGATTACGGCCAGAAGAAACGGCCGACAAGATCAGAATGGCAGAAATTGAAGAAGCTGCCACCGAAAGGTAATGGCTGGACCTGCTAAGAAGAGCAGAGTGATCAGTCCGGAGAGAGAAAGCTGACAGCGTACCATGAAGCAGGCCACGCGATTGTCATGAGAAATCTGCCGGATTCAGATCCAGTGCATCAGATTCACAATCATTCCGAGAGGCAATGCCGGCGGATTCACCATGTCTCTGCCAGAGAAAGACAAAGGCTTTGAGACGAAGAATGGCATGCTTAACAGCATCAAACACCTGCTGGGCGGACGTGTCGCTGAACAGCTGACCCTGGACGATATCAGCACAGGCGCCAGCAATGACATCATGAGAGCGACGGAGATTGCCAGAGCAATGGTTACAAAATACGGGTTCAGCGATAAGATCGGACCTGTCAATTACAGCGAGTCTGACGAAGTATTCCTGGGCAAGGATTTCTCAACGAGGAAAAATTACTCAGAAGGAATCGCCACAGAAATCGACCATGAGGTAAAATCCATCATTGAAGAAGCTTACGAAGTGACATCTCGCATTCTGACTGACAATATGGATAAGCTGGAGAGAGTAGCACAAGCCCTTCTGAGGTGGAAACGCTCGACGGCGAGCAGTTCGAAGCACTGTACACTGGTGAAGTTGACGCCCAGGGTCTGGCAGAACTGGTAAAAAAAAAAAGAAGAAGAAATTCAGAGAGTCAACGCAGAGGAAGCGGCTGAATTCGAGAGAATTCGCAAAAAGAAGAAGAGGAAAAACTGGCTGCTGAACTTGCAAAAATGATACTGACTATATGGATGACGAAGACCATCCATCTGATTCCGATGACGACACTGAAAGCGGAGAAGGGAAAGAAGCTATAGGTGAAGACAGTTCCGACGACGAAACAGCCAAAACGCTGACAAAAAAAAGAGGAACCTAAGGAAGAAGAATAGAGGTAATTTATGAAAAATAACTGTAAATGATTGTTTGAGTTTGGAGTCATTCAGCCCCAGCATTCTTGGTGGCAGGAAAACGAAATATTGGCAACAGGGTCCGTTCCGTTTCGGTAATGGACGCTGCCAATGTGGAGACTGCCATAAAAAATAACGGGGTCAGGGGAACAGATTGTTCTTACATCATTTTACGGAATGACGGGCAAGGAAAAGCTGCAATGCGAAGTTGTCAAAGGCCTGGCAAAGGAGGAGTCAGTGCGCTGGTCATTTTTCATGTTGAAAAGGTCTGACCGGAGCGGACAGCGAAGTCATTGAAACGGCCGAGCAGGTGGGACTTCCTTTGATTGTCATACCGAAAAATAACAAAGCAGAGTATTCTGACGCCATTGAACAGATCATGGACAAACTTCTATACGGCGACAATTTTAAAACAGCTTGATTAACAATACCATCTATCATCTGCTGAACTTTGAAAACATAAGACCTTTCAGGCAGCGCTGAGAGAGGCTGCCGTAAGCAACGACTTTCAGGTGGTGCTCTTATCAAAGGACTTTAATCCGATTTTGTCCATTGAGACAAGACAGAAGACTACCATCGCTGATGCAATCAGAATGGGGAAAGAACGAGATGTTGAAAAGGCGGGCATCTACACCTTTATCGATGTCAACGGCGTTCTGACCTATTGGGGTCCCATCACAATCAATAAAGAAAAAGTACTTCCTCTTTATCGTAGACAACGAAGACAACTATTCAGCGGGGGAGATAACCAAGCTGGCGGAAATTATTGAGCTGGCGATGGGCATGTGGAAATACACGCCGGAAAGAGACGTGAGAGCCGAACTGATTAAGGCTTTGATCAGAGGCAACAAATCACTGGCTTATTCTTTAAAAAGACGAGATGGAGATCAAAGCGGACAACATCCTCAGCGTTTTCTATGCCAAAGGTATCGAAAACAACCAGGGCAATGGAGTCATCAGCGAATTTGAAAAGAAAGAGAATATCGAGGTTCTCAGGATTACCGAAGGGGAAGAAACCTACGGCATGATTCTGAAGAACGGTGAAAAGCCGGAGGATGAAGAAACGACGCAGAAGTCCAGCTGTCTGGTGCTCTTCGACAAGTTGAAAGAGGGCAGCAAGACGGTGAGAATCTTCCATGCCACGGGTGTTGACGGAATCGAGGGTGCAGGCGACGCCTTCAGGCTGATCAGCGAAACCTGGACTTTTGTGGAAAGCGTTTTTCCTTATAAGAGAGTATTTACCAAATATGAACTTGCTCTGGTTTCTAACTGTATCAATTTGCAGGTACAGGGCGGGTATTTAAAGAAGAACTACATGGATCTTCTGGAACCCTTTTAGAAAAGAAATGGGAGAAAATAAAGCAAAACAACTGCTGGAGACTTTAGAGACTTTTTGTTCTCGACGCCGGGATGAACAGTGGCAAAACCTCAGAGTTTATGGGGATTCATACCAACACTGTGCAATATAGACTGAAGAGAATCAACGAAGTCCTGGGCGCAGAAATCACCGGAAATGCGCGTTATACCGGGATTGACTATGGCCCTGGCCCTCAAAAAAGGCTTGACAGAGTTGTGAAATAGTACGACCGATTGCATTTTGTAAAGTCGTGAAATCACAACATAAGGCCTGTCCCGCAAATTGGGTCAGCGCCATTAGGAATGGAGAAAGACAATGCTTTTAGCTTTTGACGTTGGAAACAGCAACATCGTACTTGGAGTATTCAAAGACGGAAAGCTGGTCACCAACTGGAGAATCGAAACAGACAACAACAAAAGTGCCGATGAGTACGGCATGATCGTAACCCAGCTCTTTCAGTATGAAGGGCTGCAGGCATCGGACGTAAAAGACATCATTATTTCTACCGTTGTACCGTCAGTTCTCTACACGCTGCAGCACTTGGCCATGAAGTATTTTAAAAAGCGCGCCATCACTGTAGAATCCGGTGTAAAGACTGGACTGGTTGTAAAGTATGACAACCCTAAACAAGTAGGGGCCGACAGAATTGTCAATGCTGTGGCCGCCTACCAAAAATACGGCGGACCTTTGATTATCATCGATTTTGGAACAGCGACCACGTTCTGTGCGGTGACTGAGAAGGCCGAGTACTTAGGCGGATCCATTGCCCCGGGTCTGAAGATTGCATCTGAGGCGCTCTTTGAAAAGACCTCGAAGCTGCCAAAGGTAGAACTGGAGGAGCCTGGTCAGACGATCTGCAAAAATACCATTCAGAGTATGCAGTCCGGGCTTGTTTACGGACACATGGGAATGGTGGACTACATCGTAAAAAAGATGAAAAGAGAGTTGGAGGCCATTACGGAATCGGGCAAAGCGGTCACAGTTGTCGCAACTGGCGGTCTGTCTACGCTGATTGATGACGGGGTAGACTGTATCGATCATGTGGACAAGATGTTGACCCTGGAAGGGCTTGAAATCATCTATCAAAAAATAAGAAGCCGGCAAAACCGTGCAAGGAAAAAAAAGGAACCAATACAGAATGAGTAAAAGCTTGAAAATAGGAAATATTGAACTTGATAATCTTTTCTTCTGGCTCCACTAGCAGGAATTACAGACGCTCCCACTCGCAGAATCTGCCGCGAGATGGGAGCGGCTTTTGGTCTATTCGGAAATGGTCAGCGGAAAAGGCCTGTATTACGGCGACAGGAAGACAGACCAGCTGCTCTTTTCTCTACGAGGGAGGAAAAGCCGGTGGCATATCAGGTCTTCGGAAGTGAACCGGAGATCATGGCATTCACTGCCCGCGCATTAGAAGAGCGGGAAAATGCGATTCTGGATATCAACATGGGATGTCCTGTACCGAAAATTGTAAAGAATGGCGAGGGTTCGGCGCTTTTGAAGCGATTGGATCTAGTTTATGATTTGATTTCTGCCATGGTCAGCAATACGAGCAAGCCGGTGACGGCAAAAAATACGCATCGGTTTTGACAAATCCTGTATAAATGCCGTGGAGACGGCAAAAGCTATTGAGGAAGCCGGCGCGGCGGCAGTTGCTGTTCACGGTAGGACGAGGGAGCAGTATTACAGTGGAAAAGCGGACTGGACGCAGATAAGGGCCGTGAAAAATGCGGTCAGCATCCCTGTCATTGGCAACGGAGATGTGGTGGACGGCGATTCTGCCATGGCTATGATGGAGGAAACCGGCTGTGACTTTGTGATGATTGGTCGTGGCGCTCTGGGAAACCCTGATTTTTCCGCGACGTTCTGGCGGCTTGGAAGGGAGAACCACAGCCAGAATTGCCAAATCTTGTCGAAAAAAAAGAAATGATGCTGCGTCATTTTCATGATATGATAGAATTAAAGGGCGAATACGCCGCAGTCCGCGAAATGCGTAAATTTGTGGGCTGGTATCTCAAGGGCATTCCCGGAAGCGCCGCTTTGCGAGGAAAAATCAACTTAATTGACGATGCCCGGGAGCTGACTACTGCGATAGGAGAACTTTAAGATGAAAACCAAAAAAGATATTGGTACGTTTCTTTATTGTCTGCATGGTTGTCATGTCTTTTACGACAACAGCTTTTGCAAACATTGTGGACGACCTTAAGAAAGAACCCAATGCTATGGCGCTTGTCACCATAGATAATGAAGACTGCACAGAAATTGCTAATTTAAAGACCTGAGTGTGCGGATTACCGCACCTGGTACGAATATCAATATTATCATTCCCGTTGAAGAAGTGAAAGAGGATGGAGAGACACTGGGTCTTTGGCTGGGTTATCCCAAAGACCGGATCAGCGATGCCATTATGAAGGAACTGGCGGAAGTGCAGGGAATATAGATTTGGGCACCTATGAAAAGGATCCGGAAAAATTTCTCACAGACATAGATAACGTCTTGTCGAAGTTTCATGTGGAGATCATCGGTCTGCCAGAGAATCATTATTCTGTTGTCAGCAGTTCCATCATTCTCACAAATGATATCTTCCAGCAGATTGTGGACATGTTCAAGGAGTTGATCAAAGAGGAAGTTGGCGATTTTGACAGTTTTGCATCCCTGATTGACGTGCTGCTTCAGGACGCCGGCCTGACAATGGATCAGTTCTTGGCAGAACTGGAACCTGAAGACGCGGAGGCGGTCAAGAATTTGATTGAAAACCTGGACCCTCTGCTGGCCTATATCACCAGTTCGGATTTCACCGGCCTTCTCATCGCAGGCGCCGAGCTGGCCTGCGGGAGTGTCCGTCCATAGATTACTTCCAGATTATTCACAAGTACTACCAGCGGACTGACGGCAGGTTTAGCTGATGGCTACGGTTTATGAAGGCAGCTATGATGATTACTTTGAGGGAAATGCCTTCAGGGCTATACAGGGGATATCATCAAGGCGAAGGACTTTGTAAACTGTAAATATGACGGACAGTTATTCGACTATATGGGCAGCTATGATTCTTACGTCCTCTACGACAATTACAAGTGGTCAGATTATGAGCTGGATTCTTTTACGCTGGGAGACTGGCAGACGGACGGGCTGATACTCCGATATGTAATCGACAAAGA
>VOFI01001940.1_pt1 | contig 19474 bp, 35 predicted proteins | sample 5384131 | NCBI WGS metagenome assembly VOFI01 (sample SAMN12384728, study PRJNA508395) | human gut metagenome | isolation source: healthy gut H | host: Homo sapiens
TGATGCTGTCATCCTTTCGAGCAATACACCTGCCGCGCAAAACGATAGAGATATCTATACTCCATGCCATCGCTTTTTGTCAATCCACTTTTTCTATTTTTGAAGTATTTTTTTGCCCTGATTTTCCCCCGCATCCTGTAAATACCGACTTCGGTACTCCCGGCTTCCTATGAATGGAGGTCGGGGTGCTCCCTTCCGGCTTCCTCTCGTCATCCATCCGGTTGGAAAATAACAACTCTTTTGCAACGGAAACCATCTCAAAATTTGCAGGGCAATTAAACAATAGAAAAGCCTTCCCAAACAGGGGGGTGTTACAACCAAATTTTGACATACTAAAACAAAGAGCAGTGCTGAAGAACCCCGCTTCCACAGCGATCAGGGGTTTCAGCACATACAGATATATCACGTTAAAGACCGGAGTGGCGCCGCTTTGCGCTGTGCCACTCAGGCTAAAATTTAAGATCTCCATATCCTGGGCCTTTGTGCTGCCTGCACAACCTGTCGAAATTCAATTTTTACAAATATGATTGGACCTGGAGGCTTTCCTATCTGTATGGATCAGTTAAGCAGAGAGGGGAGCCACGTGGACAGCCCAGGGATAAAGCACATCATCAGCAACACGAAAATACAGCAGAACAGATAGGGCCAGATATAGTGGATAACTTCCACAAATTTGACGTTCTTCATTTTGGTGGTGACAAACACATTGATGCAGAACGGCGGAGAGATAGCACCCACGCAAAGATTCACCAAAATGATGCCGGCCAACTGCACCTGATCAATGCCGTAAGCATCAGCTATCGGGGGTAAGCAGAGGCACAAACAACAGGATGGCCGCATTACTGTCGATGAACATACCGCAAATCAGGAAGATAACGTTCACAATCAGCATGAACACAATGGGGGAACTGATGTGAGTAGTCATCCATACCACCAGCTCCTGGGACACGCCGGAGAAGGCAATGGCCTTACAGGCAATGTTGGCCGTGGTCATGATAAACATAATTACACCGGTAAGGCTGATGGTGAACTTCATCATGTCCATCACGCTGCCGCTGACCGCCAGAGGATTGGTCCGCTTGCGGATGACATAGTAGAGCAGGCCATACAGGGCGGAAATAGCACCGGCCTCAGTGGCGGTGAAAATACCGCCGTAGATGCCGCCGAAGATGATGATGGGCATCATCAAAGCCCAGAAGGCGTTCTTTGTGCTCACGCCAATGTTTTTCACATAGGCGCCAGTACGAAATGGCTCTGCGGTTTTAGGCTCTACCTTGCGCCTGTGGAAGAAGTTCACAACCGCGTATAGGGTTGCAATGATCAGACCAGGCAGCAGTGTGGACATCCACGCATCCGCAATGCTGATATTGGATGCAGTAGCATACACAATGCCTGTCATGCTGGGCGGAATTAGCACGCCCAGGAAGCCCGCGGAGGCCATTAGAGCTGCCTGATAAGCAGGCTCATATCCCCGCTTGTCCATTTCGGGGTAAACAATCTTGCTGATGGAGGCAATCGTGGCCTGGGTGGAACCAGTCAGGGCACCGAACGCGGCACAGGCAAAAATGGCTACTGTACCAGTACTGGCCCGGAACCGGCCCACAAAGGAATCTACAAAGGAGAAAATGCTCCTGGAAATGCCGGAGTACTCCATAACCGCGCCGGCAAACAGGAAGAAGGGAATGGCCAGCAGGGAGAAGTTATTCGTCCCATAGAAGGCCGACTGGGCCATGGCGGTGTTGGAGAAGCCATAAACCAGAAAGGTCACCACACCGCCCAGGCCGATAGAGAAGCCCACCGGCATACGGAATAAAATGGATGTTCCCAAAAATACGATCAAAAATAGCAGCAAAACTTCCATTACGCCCGTTCCTCCTTATTGCCGTCATCTTTCTGCGGCTCCTGAATATGCCAATACCGCTTTGAAGCAGCACGTAGCAGACGCTATGGAGCAGGACCAAGATACCGCCTACCAGAACCAGGCTGATGGGCACCCACATGTCAAAGGGCAGAGTAGAGGAAGGCGTTCCGGAATGGTACATCTTGATACAAAACACCGTATAAAAATACAGGAAAATCATCAAAAAAAATCAGGGAGAGGATTTGCGCGATCCGGTCTAATACGGCTAAAATTTTCTCTGGATCCTTGGCACGCTTTTCTACAATGCCGCCGATGATATCAATGCTCAGGTGATCATTGTGTGAAGAAGCATAAGCGGGCCCCCATCCAGCCCAGCAGAATCAGGAAATACCGGGCCAACTCGTCCGCCCAGGGGGTGGGAACATGGAAGATAAAACGGGCAGAGATAAATACCACGCACACGGCAATCAGAATCCACAAGGTAATAATTGCTAAGACCTCTTCAACCTTCCCGAACAACTGATTTAAGTTGTAAACTACCTCGTGAAACTTATTATCAAACTTGGGTTTCATGTAAAACCTGCCTTTCCTAAAGGATGCTGGCAATTTTCATTGCCAGCATCCCTTCAGAGATATCAACGATCAAGCGGGATAGAACTCTTCAAAAATCCGCTCCATAGCCACGGGATCAAACTTATCACGATACATCTCCCAGATCGAGTAGCTGACCTCAAGCATCTGCTGTTTCATCTCATCATCAATATCAATGACCTCGATATCGGGGTTATCGCGGCACTTCTGAACCCAGGCGTCAGTGGACTTGCGATACTCATCGCGGATATACTGCGCAGCCTCCTCGGCAGCGGTGTAGATGATCTCGCGCTGGGCATCAGACAGGCTGGCAGTGAAATCACCGTTCGCTACCCAGTAATTGGTGCCGTACATATCCCAAGTCAGAGTCATCCAGTCGATGACCTCGTCCAGTTTGAACAGTTCAGAGGCGGGGATGTTGTTATGGACAGCGTCCATCGTTCCCTGCTGCAGACCGGTATACATGTCGATGCCGCTGACAGGCATAGCGCCCAGAGCGCTGATGTAGTCGTGATTCATGTCGATGTCAGGAATGCGGATAACCTTGCCCTTGAAGTCCTCCATAGTGCGGATGGGTTCGCCAGTGCCCAGGAAGACTTTAATACCGAATTCGCCCGGGCAAATCAGGTCGATGCCATTCTCTGCAGCGACCTCTTTGTGCCGCTGGAACATCCAGCCGTTGTTGTAGTATTCGTCAACTTCCTCAAAGGAGTTCAACAGGCCGGGCAGACTCACCCAGTACATGCCGACATTGGGAACCAGCCATTCTAGGCCATCAATGGAAAACACGCCCATATCGATGTCGCCCATCATCAGCAACTGCGTGGCCTCTCGCTCAGCGCCCAGAGTGCCTGCAGGAGTGATATTGCAGGTAATCTTACCACCGGACAGCTCAGATACACGCTCGGCAAAGAGCGTATAGGAGTTATCGGTCACAGTGCCGGCAACAGGGTTATACAGGTTGATGGTCAGTTCTTCCACCTCGGAACCGGTACCTGCGCTGTCCGTGGCCGGGGCTTCATCACCGGTGTTGTCCGCCGGCTGGTCCGTCCCGCCGCAGGCTGCCAGGCTCAGCGCCATAGCCAGCGTCAGGACCAATGCAAAAATTCTTTTCATGTCTCGTCCTCCTGTTGAAATTTCCTATTTTGTACATGCGTACCTTCTCTCATTCCTAATGGATTAGCTAAATTGTATCAAATATCTTGTTAATTTCAAATCTCCAAAAGTTATCCCGCCATATTCCTAAAAAGCATATATTCCCTGCAAAATTCAACAGGGATTTCGCACCAATTCTACCCAATCCAGAACTTTTCAACAGGGCAAATCAAACCTGCATGGATATAGGTTCACTCTGGTGAGATTGCTTTTGTGCGGGACTTTTTGCCGGTCAGTCAGTTCCATATATCGCGTGGATCGTCTCCACGTCTCTTTTTGGCCGCTGAGACATAATCATATCCCTTGGCCAGGATATTCGGACGGAAATAGAAGTTTTCTGAGACGATCCAGCCCTCATATCCGATATCCTTCACCGCCTGTGCGGACTCTCTAAAAAGGTGCATCCCTCGCCCAAAAGGACAATCGGCGTTTCCACGCTCAGAAAGCCATCTTCATTGGCCTGAGACTCTTTGACATGGAAATGATCAATGCGGTCCTTGCCGAGTGTCCGAATCATATCCGGCGGATAACCGGTGCCGTACATCACTGGGTTATGGGCATCAAAGCACAGCTTCAACTTTCCGTCCAGAGCATCCAGGAAGGAAATATGGTCCTCCATAGACATATCTGTCTCCATGCCGATTTGAATACCGTATTCCTCGCCTATCCGCACTGCGTACTGTGCAACCTGGAAAATATGCTGCCGTTTAGCAGCGTTATTCATGCGCATTCCATCAATGATTACACTGGTACAACCCATTTCTGACGCCGCAATTACGCCTTGTTTAATACTTTCCAGACAGGTCTGTCCTTCCAAGGTGTCCAAGCGGCTGCGGTAATAGCATTGATGTCCCAATGTATATAGATGTATCTGAGGAAAGGAAATGTGGTAGTCACTTCCTGCCTGCAAATAATACTCCTGTACCCGTCTGTCTCGCAGAGGATAGGCGTGCATAGAACCACCGCCATCTCCCAGCTGCACACCATCAAAACCGGCTTCATAGGCCATTTTGATTGCCAGTTCTCCCCAGCAGGGAAAACTCCACTCACAGACAGCAAATTTAAATCTCCCCACGTTGTTCCCCCGCTCTTTGCCGCCGAACATGTTTTCCAAAGCCGTTCTGTCCTGCCTAGCAAGACAGACGCAGTCTTCTCCGTTCCGGCGGAGTCTCTGACTATAGTAGGGCGTCTCCGAGAAGATCCATCCCCTGTACCCCGTTTGCAAAATGGACGCAGAGCACGCCTGAACACAACCATCACCTTGCCCCAACAGCGCAGGGCCGCTCTCCTCCCGGGTCACAAACCCCTCTCGGTCTGCCAATGCATCTCGCAGGCGGTATCTGCCAATATAATTCCCTGCCCAGTGATTGAATCATTTCAGGTGCAGCTCCGCTGTTGGAGAACATGGGGTCAATGGTACAGAAATCCAGTTTTGCTCTTCCATGCAGATGTTCCACAACCTCTTTTCTGCCTGTCCGCGCTCATATCTGTGGATATGTAGATCTGTACGCCATACTCCTCTCCAACCTCTACAGCAAATTCCAGTTTTTTCAGTGCATAGGTGTGCTGTCCCACACCAAACATGCCGAAGGCAGGGACTGTCACAGAGGGAATTCCCATCTGCGCCGCAGCCTTCACCGCATTGTGAATGGTCTCCCGGCATTGCTCCCCTTGCGGGGTGAGATCAGAGAACTTTACAAACCCTTGATGATTTAACAAATAGAGATATATACCAGTAATTTCCATGTCTGATGCCTGTGCAGCCGCCAAATAATCCTCCTGCACCCATTTATCCAGCAAAGGATAGGAATCCTTTCGCCTCAGATCTAGACCGAATCTCTCATACTCCACGAAACCGTTATTCAGCGGGTGGGGTTGGAGGTATCCCCCTCCATCCGTAATCTGGATTCCATGAAACCCCGCCTCATGTGCGGCCTCCATGGCAAACCGCCCCCATATGGGGAAGCAAAATTCACATGTTCCAAAGCGGAACATTTCCATATTTCTAACCTCTCTTTCTCTTCCAGCCGCCGTATCTTCTCCTATATATCACCAAAAGGGCAGAACCAATCAGTTTTCGGTTCTGCTCTTTTCGGAACTCAAGCCACAACTGTTGGAGTAAGGACCAGGTTTTCCATACTTAATAATCGCTGAAGGCGGCTTTGAGGGTGTCCACGTCCTGCCTGGCAGAGGAGACGTAGTCCATGCCGTTTTCATTGAAGTTGCGGCGGTTGTAGAAAGTCTCGGAGATGATCCAGCCCTCATAGTCGATGTCCTTAATGGCCTGGACGGCCTCGTTGAAGAAGGTGCTGCCCTTCCCCAGGGGACAATGGGGGCGGTCTTTTGGTGATGAAGCCCTCGGCGTCGGAAGTCCTTCATGTGGAAGTGGTCGATGCGGTCCTTGCCCAGGGCACGGATCATGTCGGGGGGGATAGCCGGTGCCGTACATGACAGGGTTGTGGGTGTCGAAGCAGAGCTTCAGCTTGCCGTCATTTGAAATGGTCCTCCAGACGGATGTCGGTCTCCATTGCGATCTGGACGCCGTAGTCCTCGGCCACCTTAACGGCGTACTGGTACATCTGATAGACGTGCTTATACTGGGCGGCACCGTACATCCGCATCCCCTCGATCATCACCACGGGAATCCCCATCTGACTGGCGGCGATGATGGCGTTCTTGATGCTCTCCATGCACTCCATGCCCTCGGGGAAGCCTGGCTGAAACGGATAAAATTCTGGCGGACGAGGGTATAAAGGTGGATAGACTGGAGGGTAATGCCGTACTTGGCGGCGGCTTCCAGATAGCTTTCCTGAACGCGCTTGTTATTTAGAGGGTATGCGTTGGTGGAACCGCCGGCGTCGGCCAGCTGCATACCGGTGAATCCGGCCTCATGGGCCATCTGGAGCGCCAGCGGGCCCCAGCAAGGGAAGCTGAACTCACAGACACCGAACTGGATGCGGGACATAAGAAAAACCTCCTTATTTGCCTCTCCGGCGCCTTGCCGGAGGCAGTTACGCTCAGAATTCCGGGACGATCACGGCATGGATGACCTTCTTCTCACCCACCATGGACATGCCCTCCTCCAGGGCGTCCAGGCCCAGGGTGGCGGAGGAAAATTCCCGGAAGGGATACTTGTGCTGGAATTGGTCCAAGAACTGGAGGGATTTGTAGAGATACTCCGGCAGATAGCGGGCCACGCCGGTGACCTCCAGGCTCTTGCGGGTGATGTAGCCGGGGAGAGAGTGGCCTGGGCGGCGAAGGTGTTGGTGCCGATAATCACATAGCGGCCCATGGGCGCCAGGTGATGGAGGCCCTCCTCCACGGCGGCGGCCACGCCGGTGACCTCGATAGCCATGTCGGGGCCGCGTCCGCCGGTGAGGTCCTTGACGGCCTTCTCCCGCTCCTCCAGGGTGGGAAAGTCGGCCATGCTGACCACATGGTCGGCGCCGAAACGCTTGGCCATCTCCAGCCGCTCGGCCACGCTGTCGATGACGATGGTGGAGATGCCCTTCTCCCCGGCAATGGCGGCGGCGTAGAGTCCCATGCTGCCGGCGCCCTGGATCAGCAGGGTCTCCCCGGCTACGGGGCGGAGGCGCTCCAGGCCGTAGTAGATCTGGGAGAAGCGGCAGTTGGCGCCGGCAGCGAGGTCATCGGGAAGGGTGTCGGGGACCTTGTAGAAGTGCTGCTTAGGGGAATACGTAGTAGTGTGTGGCGAAGGTGCCAGAAAAGAAGGGGAACTGTTCCGGGGACTGTCCCAGATGGATGTAGGCGTTCTCACACTGGTCATAGCGCCCCTTTTTGCAGGCGGGGCACTCGCCGCAGGTGATGTAGTAGGCGGCCACGATGCGGTCGCCGGGCTTTACCGGCTGGCCGGCGTAATCGGTAGTGACGCCCTCACCCAGGACCTCGATGCGGCCAACGAACTCATGGCCCTGGCAGCTCTTGCTGGCACCCACGCCCACAGAGCTGCCGCCCTTCCAGTTCTTTACGTCGGAGCCGCAGATATTGCTGCTGAGCACCCGGACCAGTATGGCGCCGGGCTCCGGGTCCGGAAGGGTGTGCTCCATGAGCTTCATCCTTCCGCCTTCCAAATAAGCGATCTTTCCGTTCATGATAGCTCCTTTCAGGCTCTCTGCATGGAGGCTTTCTGTGCGGCCTGCATGGCTCGGGTCCCGCTATACCCGCCATCCACCGGCAGAATCTGGGCAGTGATCTGCCCGGCTTCTTCTGAGACCAGGAACAAGCAGGCGTTGGCGATATCCTGGGCGACGGTAATTCTCTTGGTAGGTGTGATGGCCAGGAAATTTTCGTCAATAGTGGGGGGCACATGGCCGTTATTGTTCGTGCGGGTAAACCCGGGCAGTACACAGTTGGCGGTAATGCCGTAGGGGCCGACTTCCAAGGCCAAGGCCCTGGTAAAGGAAATAATCCCCGCCTTAGTGGCAGAGTAGATGGTAGAATTCCGCTCTCCTTGGAGGGCGGCTGTGGATGAGATATTGATTACCCGCCCGCCGCAGCCTTGGTCGATCATCTGCTTGACTGCCAGCTGGGCCATGAAGTAGGTGGCTTTCAGATTCAGGTTGATGGAACGGTCGAAAGAGGCCATGTCTGTTTCCAGGAAGGAGGACTTGCAGCCCCAGCCGGCGTTGTTGATGAGAATGTCCACCTTCCCGAAGGCGGACAGGGTCTTGGCCAGCACCTGTGCCCGGCCCTCTTCGCTGGTCAGGTCCGCGGCCACCGCGATGGCCTTCCCGCCGGCCTCCCGGATCTCTTGAGCGGTCTTTTCCTCCGCCTCGGCATTGCTGCCTACCACGGCCACCTCGGCCCCTTCCCGGGCGAAGGTGGTGGAGATGGCATAACCGATGCCTTTGCTGCCGCCAGCGATGATGGTGGTTCTGCCTGTTAAACGTCCCATATTCATTCTCCTATCTCTAGTTGTGATGATTTGCTGTCCCTCACAGTTTCTCGTGGGTCTGGTAATAGGCGTCCGCCATGGGGCCGACCACCATTTCGCCCACTTCCGCAATAAAGCCGAACTCCTTCCGCAGGTCATAGAAGGAATATCCCTTGTCCCGCATCTTGGCACTGTGCAGCACCGGAACACCAAGCTGCTTCATATTTTCCACCAGGACTTCCCGGTTGGCAAATTTGAGGTTGATGTGGTGGATGCCCTCACCGTGTTCCAACAGCCAGTCGGAGAAGGGATCTCCGCCCTCCTGGTTCAAGGGTTGGATATACTCGAAATCAATGCCGCCAAAGCTGAGGCGAATAGTCTTGATATAGAACTCTGCGGTCTTCTCTAAAACCTGGTTATCGGTGAAGATCCCTGATCGGCCATGTCCTTGGTAGACTTGACCACAATACTGCTCTCGTCAAAATCAAAGTACTTTTTCAGCGCCTCCACCTTGGCCTCAGCATCTCTGACCACCATGCCCACTTGAAACACGACTTCTGGTATTGCTTTCTCCATACAATTGCAGTCCTTTCTCAAATGCACACTTCCGATTCCTGCGCATTGACCTTAATGGTTCTAGTATATCTCGAAGGAATGTGAAATGTATAATACCTCTCTTTTTGCCCCAGTCATTCCTACTGGTTATAGAAGTTTCTTTTTTCACTTGAGGCGGCAGTATAATTTCGAGGAATAGTTCCCTATGAATGCTGTGTATTTGAAAAAACAGCAAAGTGCGCATATGATAAAATAACCATCAGGTCGAGACCGTTCTTTTTTGTGCGCCCGTTGTCAAGGAGAGATGGGCTTTCCACGGTGCCCTGCTTGGCAGGCGGCATCCTGGTGGAAAACATTCACCAACGAAAGGAAGGAACTTTTGATGGCAAGTTCAGCTCTTTCTCTGCAACTGGAGTTTTATGAGAATATGTATAAGAGCCGCCGCTTCGATGAGCGGCTGTGGGATGCCTACACCTCCGGAAAGCCTCTGGGCATGACCCATCTTGGGATTGGCGAAGAGGCGGTCGGTACGGGAACGATGAAAGCATTCCGGCCCGAGGACATCGTCTGCCCCCACCACCGGTCCCACGCCCACCAGCTGATGCGGGGGTGTGATCTGAAGAGCCTGCTGTCGGAGACATTGCTGAAGGCCACAGGCGTGTGCAAGGGCAAAAGCCGGCGAGGCCCACTTTATGGACGTGTCCAAAACCTCTATGTTCTCGGCGGCACGTTGGGTCCCTGCTTCACCGTGCCCCTGGGCTTTGCTTACAACTTCAAGCATGAGGGGAAGGGAAACATCGCCGTGGCCTACTCCGGCGATGGCTGCACCTGCGAAGGCCCCTTCTACGAGGCTATGAATATGGCAACTGCCTTCAAACTGCCGCTACTGATGATCATTCAGAACAACTTTTTCGCCATCTCTGAGGACTTCCGGAAGATGACCGGCCTCCAGAGTCTCAGCACCCGGGCCGCCGGTTTCGGTATCCCCGGTGTAACTGTGGAGAACGGCAATGATGTGGAGGCGGTGTATAACGCCACCAAGTCCGCCGTTGACTACGTTCAAAGCCGGCAATGGCCCCATGATCCTGGAGATAAAGACTTGGCGGCAGATGGGCCACGCGCCCAACGAGGCCGGCACCAAGGGTACAAGGACCCGGACGAGCAGGCCATGTGGATGAAGCGGGACCCCATCAAGCTGCAGACAGCCAAGTTAAAAGAGCAGTAGTACCAGGTGAGCGATGAGCAGTTGGCGGCCATCAATGCCGGGGTGGAAAGGGAACTGAACGAGGCTTGGGCCTACGCTGAGGCCGCCCCCTACTCCGAACCGGAAGTAGCCATGCAACATATTTATGCAGAATGCTGAGGTCGGGAGGAGCAGAGAAGATGGAAACGAAAAAAGATGACATATATGCAGGCTGTCCGACTTGCTCTGGATGAGGAGTTCGCCCGGGATGAGAAGGTCATCATGATAGGCCAGGATATCGGCATCTTGGGCGGAGCCTACGGCGTGACCCCGGAGGCCTGTACCACAAGTCATTGATGCCCCCCCTGTCCGGAGAACGCTATCGTGGGCTTCGGCATCGGCGCGGCCATGACTGGCTGGCGGCCCATTATCGACATCATGAAGATGGACTTCAGCATGGTCTGCGTGGATCCGATCATCAACCATCTGGCCAAGTACCGCTATATGTCCGGCGGCCAGATCGAGAAGATGCCTGCCGTGGTCCGGACAGCCATAGGCGGCGTCACCCGTAGCGGCCCCCACCACAGCTCCCTCCACCACCTGTTCGCCGGCTTCCCCGGGCTGAAGGTGGTCTGCGCCTCTACCGCCACCGACGCTAAGGGCTTGCTCAAGTCCGCCATCCGGGATAACAATCCGGTGCTGTTCCTGGAGGAGACTGCCGCCTATCGAATGAAAGAGGAGGTGCCCATAGACCCGGACTTCCTGGTGCCCATCGGCAAAAGCAAGGTGGTCTGCGAGGGGCAATGACCTGACCGTGGTCTCCTTCGGCACCGCAGCCCTGAAGGCCACGAAGGCCATCCCCCTGTTGGAAGAGAACGGCATTCACATCCAGCTGATCGATCTGCGGAGTCTGCGGCCCTTGGATCTGGACCCGGTGATCGAGTCTGTTAAGCGCACCGGCAAGCTGCTGGTAGTGGATGAGTATACAGAAACCTACGGCATCAGCGGTGAGATTGCCTTCCAGGTGACGGAGAAGTGTTTCTCTGAGCTGAAGATGCCCGTCCAGCGCTGTACCCTGCCGGAGACCATCATCCCCCGCCGGGCCGGTGATGGAGGACTGGGTCATGCTTTCCCCCAGAAGATCGCGGACCGGGTGAAGGAGATTGTCGGGGGCTGAGACTGCCCCCTGAAAACGTCAACCAACCAAATTCTGATAAATGAGGTGTATGTATTATGGCAAGAGTTATCGTGATGCCCAAGATGGGCGAGGCAATGGAAGAGGGACAGGTCACCGAGTGGCTGATTAAGGAAGGCGAGAGCGTGGAGAAGAATCAGCCTCTATTCGAGCTGATGACCGATAAAACCACCATGGAGTTCCCCGCTGCCCCGAGGACGGCACACTGCTGAAGATTTTGGTGGAGTGTGACGAAGACTATCCCTGCGGCACCCCCATCGCCATTCTGGGCCAGCCCGGTGAGGATATATCCGGTCTGGTCTGAGCCGAGAGCGAAGGAGAGAATCCCATGCTTGAGACATCTGAGATCATCCCCTACAAGGGGCTGCGGAAGATCATCGGTAAGCGGATGGAGATCAGCGGGGCCTATCCCATGACCTATCAGGGTATTTATGTGGATGTAACAGACCTGCTGGCCTACCGCAAGCGTATAAACGCGGAGAAGGGCGCGTCCTTGACGGTAAATGACTTCATCATCCGGGCTGCCAGCCTCGCCCTTCAGCGGACGCCCATCATGAATTCCAGCTTCAATGAGGATATGACGAAGATTCATGTCTACAGCTCCTACAATATCAGCGTGATGACGGCCTCCGCTCACGGTCTGGTGGCTCCGGTGCTGAAGGACACCCAGGACAAAGACATCTATCAGCTTTCCGCAGAGATGAAAGCCCTGATCGACAAGGCCAATGCCGGCAAGCTGATGCCCGATGACTACTCTGATGGCACCTTTGGCATCACGAACATCGGAAAGCTGAACTCCTACGATTCCGTGCCCCTGCCGCAGCCGACCCAGGCGGCCATCATGGCCGCCTGCACTGCCAAGAAGATGCCGGTGGTGGTTGAGAAGGACGGCGAAGACACTGTGGCCATCCGCACCATGATGAAGATTGTCATCGGCGGCGATCACCGTATCTTGGACGGAGTCCCTCTGGCCTCCTTCATCAACGATATGAAGACTCTCATGGAGGACCCCCAATCCCTCACCTGATGCCCCTCAAAAGGGGGAAAGTTCCCGAAAACTTTTCTGCAAAGTTTTCGGGAACTTTTCAAAATTTCTACAAGGAAGGAATGCCTCATGAAACTCTATGTGCTTGATCTCGGCAAGATCATCATGATGGGGGACAACCCGGTAACAGACTCCGCCCAGAGCGGCACCGAGCCCCTTTCCATCCCCATTCACGCCTTCTTGGTGGATTCCCCCATCGGATATATACTCTTTGACACCGGCTGCAATCCAGAGGGCATGGCCGGTGCCTGGCCGGAAGCCCTTCGCGCCAACCCTTATGTGGCCGCACCGGAACAGCAGCTTCTCTGCCGTCTGGCCCAGCTGGGCCTGAAGCCAGCGGATATCTCCGTAGTGGTGCTGTCCCATCTTCACCTGGATCACGCCGGCGGGGTCCACTTCTTCCCCGGGCCAAGGTCTATGTCCAGCAGGAAGAACTGGAGCGGGTCCTCAGCGACTACGCCGCCGATACGCTGGACTTGTTCCACGTCCAATGCGATGCGGAAAACTGGGGAGAAGGCCGGCATTCAATGGCAGGCCGTCCCACGGGAGACGGAGACCCTCCCCATGCGACGGCATCACCATTCTGAACCTGGGGCCGGGCCACTCCTACGGGATGCTGGGGCTGCATGTGAAGCTGAAATCCGGCGGCTTTTTACTGGTGGCAGACGCCGCCTATTCCGCGAAGCACTACGGCCCCCCGGCCCAGTTCTCTGGCGCCGTGAATGACCGGGAGGGGTACCTCCGCACCATGGAATACCTGCGGGAGTACAGCACCGCCCACAAGGCTGCCGTACTATTCGGTCACGATCCCGAGCAGTTCAGCTCCCTGAAAAAATCTACCGAGGGATATTACGAATGATTCCTCTTCGAGAAAGGATCTATCTATGAGTGAGAAAATCATCGTTGTCGGCGGCGGCCCCGGCGGGTATGTGGCCGCCATCCGCGCCGCCCAGTTAGGCGCAGAGGTCACGCTGATTGAACGCGAATATATCGGCGGTACCTGCTTGAATGTGGGCTGCATCCCCACCAAGTGTCTGCTCCACAGCGCCGAGCTGCTCTATGAGCTGCGAACACAGGGGGCAAGCTTGGGTGTCCTGGCGGACAACATACGGGTAGACTTCCCCCAGGTCATCGCCAATAAAAACGGCGTATGCAAGAAGCTCACCGGCGGCGTGGCAAGCCTGCTGAAGGCCAACGGTGTCCAGCGGATCAGCGGCACCGCCTCCTTCATCGGCCCCAAGCAGCTGCGCATCGCCCTGGCCGATGGCGCAGAGCAGACCCTCGCCTGCGACAAGATGATTCTGGCCACCGGCTCTGTCAACGCAGTGCCCCCCATCCCGGGCATCAAGGAGAACCCCAACTGCATTGACTCCACCGGGGCCCTCTCTCTGAGAAGCTGCCGGAGACCATGGTGGTCATCGGCGGCGGTGTCATCGGCCTGGAGCTGGCCTGTGCCTATGCGGCCTTCGGCACCAAGGTGACGGTGGTAGAGGCTCTGGGCCACATCCCTGCCCATGCTGGATGGGGACCTGACCGCCATCGGCCTTAAACACATGAAGAAGATGGGTGTCCGGTTCTGCTTGTCCTGCCCGGTGGAGTCCGTAGAGGACAGCCCCGTGGGTGCCAAAGTGGTCTGCCGTAGCACCAACGGTGAGGTCCAGGCCTTCGAGGCCGAGAAGGTCCTGATGGCTGTCGGCCGCGGGCCTAACACCGCTTCCCTGGGCTTGGAGACCGGAATGATCAAACACAGCAAGGGCAGCATTCTGGTCAACGACAAGATGGAGACTTCCTCCCCGGCGTCTACGCTGTGGGCGATTGTGTCAAGGGCTATTCACAGCTGGCCCATACCGCCTCCGCCATGGGCGAGATGGCTGCAGAGAATGCCCTGGGCGGCAGTGTGCACTACGACGAGTCCTCCTGTCCCACCTGCGTCTATATGGAGCCGGAGGCTGCCTCTGTAGGCCTTACTGAGGAGCAGTGCAAGGCCGACGGCATCGAGTACACCGTGGGTAAGTTCCCCATGGCTGGCAACGGCAAGGCCCCTGATTCTCAACGGGGGCGAGGGCATTGTGAAAGATCCTGGCGGACAAGGATAACCGAGTTCTGGGCATGCACATTATCGGGCCGCGAGCCACAGACCTGATCGCGGAGGGATCGCTGGCCATCGAGGCAGGTCTCTCCGTGGGACACGCTGATCGCCACCATCCACTCTCATCCCACTGTCACAGAGGCCATGCGGGAGGCGGCCCTCAGCATCCAACACCGGGCCATCCACATCGTCAACCGCTGAGGCGGAAAACAGAACAAAAAAGGCCGGCCGGTCCCAGCGGAACGGTCGGCCTTTTTCTGCTTATTGGGCCAGTGCCTGATCCCAGGTATTCGGTCCAAAAATGGATTCTTTTTCTCCATCTCCTGCACAATGAAACTGACGAAGCAGTTGACATTTCGGGAGACATAACAGTCGTGCTTCGTAATCAGCTCCAGCCGGTCTACGCTGATGGCGTTTTCCACCCGCAGAAGGCGAATATCCGGGAAAGAGAACCTGCGGAAAAAGGGAGAGCGGCAGAAAAGCCACACCGAAATTCCGCCGGACCGACGAATGGAATGTGGTCAAAAGTTTCTCCTTGGACGGGGCCAATCACACACCCCACGTCCAGAGTGCCGGCCTCCACACTGCTCATGATCTTGTTGGAGCCCTTTTCCTCGATGCTCAGCTTGATTCCGGGGTATGCCTTGGAAAACTTGGCAATCAGGTCGCAGAAAAAGCAGGTCCCGGCCACCGGCGGAAAACCCAGGAAAATCTGCCCTTTGTAGATGTCCCTCTCCAATCTGGCCGTCTCCGAAAGAGCGTCGTACTCGCTAATTACCTGCACAGCCTTTTCGTAAAACGCCTGCCCGAAATCCGTCAGGTTTTGGCGCTTTTGAAAGGTGTAAAAAACTCGAAGCCCATCTCCTCTTCCAGCTTATGGATCACCTTGCTCAGCGCCGGCTGGGAAATATACAATTTCTGGGCTGCTGTGGAGTAGTTTCCATCCTTTGCAACTTGTACGAAATATTTCAGCTCACGAATTTCCACAAAACTGTCCTTTTCTCTCCTGACGCACTACGTTCTTCAAAGGGAACGCATCTCTTCCATCTTAATTTCTGCGGATAATAGTATATACGAAATAACCACGAAAAAGCAAGAAAAAACACCAAGCGCCTCTGCTCAGAAGAGAGCAGGTACCGTCCGCAAGTACATCCGGCAGCTGGAGCAGTTGGAAATCGCCACGGCACGTCAACGGACGGCGGTAGCCCAGACCAGCCCGTGACGGCCTGTGAGCCGCCGTGTGCGGCGAAGACAGTGCGGGTGGGGCTGTGCCCCACCCACACCACAAACGTAGTGTGAGGACGTTGTACCGCAGACGCCAGGGCTGCCTGGAAGCCAAAATGAGTGGGTGGACTGAGGATGCGAAAGTGAGCGGGATAACCCCAAAGCCCCCCTGCAGTGCGGAGAGCACTGGAACCGTCGGTACTTCCACGGTCGGGGGAAGCAGGTTTTACCCACCCTCGGGTGGGGCAAGCAGAGCGTTTGGCTTGCCGCGAGCGGCAGCCAAACGCTTTTTTGCGGGCGGAAGCCCACACCCACTTCACGGTCAGACAGCCGAGGACGGGAACGGGACCAGCGAGAAAGTCTGGACGCAAAAATGATACGCTGAAACAAAGAAAGACCAACTGAGGTCTCAACGGGGGTGTTCCCCGCCTGTAAAGCCCCTGTGTGCCCTTTTCCTGGCCGGAGAGGGTAAAAACACTCAGCCCCACTTTCGGAACACAACGCTAAAGCCTGTTGCGGCCAAAGTTGAATTGCCCGTGAATTGATAACTTTCTGATAACTCCCACAAAAACCGTATGGTATCCACAGAAAAATCTGGTATGGTGTGGTTCCGCTGTAAAGCGGACAACCCCATGCCAGATTTTCTATGTGGAGGTGAAAACAGATGGAACACCGGAAGCGGCATCAGGTCATCGCCTTTCGGGTAACGGAGGCGGAGAGGCGGCAGATCAACGCCAAGATCAGACAGTCCGGCCAGTCCCAGCAGGAGTACCTGCTCCGCGCCGCCCTGGGGCAGACCATCCATGTGGTAGAGGAACTGAAGCCCGTCCTGTCGGAGCTGCGGGCCTGCGGCAGAAATCTGAACCAACTGACCGTGCTGGCCCATGAGGGGCATATCCAGACGGTGCATCTGCGGGAAACGGTGGAGGCACTGGGCAGGACCTACGATGCGGTAAACGCCCTGCTCACGGAGAAGGGTCAGGTGATCTCCTATGGCAACGTGTAGCTTCATCAAGGAATCCAAACAGACGGCGGGCGCGATGCATGGCGTCATGCGGTATGTGGCACAGGAACAAAAGACCTTGGATGAGGATGGAACCCGCTACCTCACAGGCGTTAACTGTATGGCGGATCTCGCCTACCAGAGTTTCATGGCCACCAAGAATCTGTACGGCAAAGCGCACGACACTTTCTTCTATCAGTACGTCCAGTCCTTCTCTCCACAGGAGCAGATCCTCCCGGCAGAGGCCCATGGAATCGCGCTGGAACTAGCGGAGAGGTTCTTCCCAGACTGTGAAGTTCTGATCGCGACCCACTTGGACACGGAGCATCTTCATTCCCACTTCATCATCAACTCCGTCCAGCCGAATACCGGAAAAAGCTCCACTTTACGCCCAAGACACTGGAAAAATGCGACTGGTCAGCGACTAGATCTGCCGGGAACACGGCCTGTCCACGCTGAAGCCCTACCGGCAGGCACAGGGAGAAAAAAAGGAATCAAGACAGGGGAGTACCGGGCCGCCGTCCGGGGGAGAGAGCTGGAAATTCCAGCTTATCGCTGCCATAGAGGACGTAATGAAGAAAGCGGGAAACAGGGAGGACTTCATCCGGGAGATGTGGCGGCGGGGCTACGACGTGCGTTGGGAGGATGCAAGAAAGAGCATCACCTACACCACACCGACGGGTATGAAGTGCAGGGATGACAAACTGCATGAACGGAAATTCAGAAAGGGGAAGATCGAAGATGAGTTTCGAATCCGGCGGCGAGCAGCGCAACAGCGCCTTAGACAAATTGAAGCAGCGGGCGCCTTCACTGACAGATCAGCACCCCAACGTCCTCTACACGATGCCCATGCAGACAGTGGAGCAGTTGGAGAGCGTCCTGCGGAGCACTCTGGCGCTGCAGGAGAATATCCGCTCGTCCATGTCGGAACTGGCAACGAAAGAGAGCCTGCAGCCACTGGCAACGGCGGAAGAACTGTTAAACTGGGTGAACAAAGTACAGGAACTCAACCAGGAGATGCATCAGTCCATGCGGCAGGTCCTGGCGGAGATGCGGGAGGAGAACCGACAGGCTGGGAAGAAGCGCGACGAGTTTTTGAGGACGCTCTCCGATATGGAACAGCGGTTTCGGAGGGATGGGGAGGATATGCTGAACACGTTCCGCCTCTGGACGCCTATGACGTTCATAGGCGCGGCGGCGGTGTCCACGGTGTTCAGCATTCTGATGCGGATCTTGCTGAGATAACAGAGAAAATCGTCCGTCTGTTGTCACGATTGGAGGGAAGTGCCAGCGATGAAGTGGTAGACTGCACCACGCGGGTCTATCACGGCGACAGAAAAGCGCTTACCAAAGAGCGAGAGCAGAAGATCGCCATGGGGCATAAAGCAGATGACCATGAGGAGCAGCAAATGATGTAAAAAGAAGTCTCTCCGCACCAGGGAAACACGGTGCGGAGGGGCTTTTTCAGGAAATATCCACCAGCTCAAATTTTGCGCCGCATAAAACAAAAAATAGGCACCAATATTCGGGACCTCTCCGCTCTTTTGGTATGGCTATCCGCGGGAGGGTGTGGTATTGTGTAGCTGAGAAAGGGGCGCTGAACTATGCAGCGAAAACTATTGACAAACGGCAACATCTTTAAACGGACGGATGGCCGCTGGAACGGCGTGGTCTGGTACTCAGACGAGCAGGGGGAAAAGAAGCGCAAGTCCTTCTGCGGCACCACGAAGCAGGAGGTCAAGGAGAAGATCACCGAATACCTCGCTGACTTCGACCGCCAGCTAACAGCCTCAGATGAGTCCAGGGCAAGACTGGAGGAGAGCATGGGGCGGTGGCTCCGGGTATTCAAATTCCCCATCTGTGGAACGGGGCACCTACGACCGGCTGGAGTGTACCGCCAAGCACCAGATCTACCCGATCCTCGGCAGTAAAGTGGTAGGCGACATCACCTCTGCAGATATCAAAGCCTTGCTAAACCACTGGATGAATGAGGATTACGCCTATACCACGGTCAAGAAGGTTTACAACATCCTCACCGACTACTTCCGCTACCTCACCCAGCAGGAGTACATCCCAAAGAATCCAATGGCTGCGGCTCCCATGATCAAGAAGTCAAACTTCATGGCTAGCCAGGGCAAGGAGGATCTGCCAACCTTCGAAACTGTGACCATCTTCACCCCGTAGGAGATCACAAAGTTCAAGGCGGAGGCTGTCAGGACCTGGGAAAACGGGACGCCCATCTATCAGCAGGCGGCCGCCTATACGCTGATGCTGAACACCGGACTCCGCACAGGCGAAGCCCTCGGACTGCTGAACAGCGACATCGATCTGGAGAACCGCGTCATCCACCTCCAGCGGGGCGAGGCGGCTGGACTGGGACAGCGGGGACTCCATGCCCTCCCACACACCCTCGCCACCAATCTGGTCAACGGAGTCAAACAGCCGAATGGAACCATCCGCGCGCTCTCCCCGGCAGGTGGCCGACCTCCTCGGCCACTCCACCTCAGAGATCACAGAACTCTACTACGTGAAAAAGGATACCTCCCGGCTGGCAGGGATCACCGCCGGGTTCGATCTCTGAAGGCACATTACCAAAAAAAAATCCCCCTGGCCAGAAGATAGCCGGTCGGGGGCGCAAACTTGATGCTAAAATGATGCTGTAGCAGACGGAAACAGTAA
>VOFI01001753.1_pt1 | contig 19471 bp, 29 predicted proteins | sample 5384131 | NCBI WGS metagenome assembly VOFI01 (sample SAMN12384728, study PRJNA508395) | human gut metagenome | isolation source: healthy gut H | host: Homo sapiens
CCATTACAGAGGCGCCCATACCAAAGGTGAGCATGGCCGCCACCGCCTCGCGATTTTGCCTCTTCCAAAGCCTGCCCTGCAGCCAGTATCAGGTGCGCCGGGTCGCCATACCAGAACTGTAGAAAATAATACCACAGGGAGATATAAAGAAGACCCAGTCCCACTACGACAAACCCCATCACGGAGCCTGCGGAGGAAAGCAGCGCGCAGGCCCTTATTCAGGCCTTCCTGCGCTGCATTGGCCGTCCTCGCATTGGCCGAGGTGGCAATTTTCATGCCAATAAAGCCGGAAGGCCGGAAAAAAAGCCGCCGGTCAGAAATGCGAAGGGAACAAAAAAAGGAAAGGAACCCAAAGAATGCCAAAAGCAAAAGGATGAGAAACAACGTGGCAAAGAAGACCGCTACACCCAGATACTGCCGTCTGAGATAGGCATTTGCTCCCCGCCTTACAGCCAGGGATATTTTTTTCATCTGGTCGTTTCCCTCGGGAAGCTTCAATACCCGCCTTGCCATAACAAAGGCAAAAACCAGAGCACTCAGAGCGCCTATGGGCGCCAACAGCGTCAACAACATAAAAATCCCTCCTGCTGTCAAAGTATGGCTTTGGCAAAATTTTAGTAGCGAAAATTCAAAATCCAAATTGTATTGGTATTATATCTAAAAAGTTTTCCATAATTAATTTGGATTCAGTTTCATATTACTCCTTCTTTTTTCTAAAATTCAAGCGTTTCCCACATGTTTTCCAACTGCTTTTTACCAGCTCATTCGGCTCCTCTCCATTTTTCCCCGGCAGAGAGAGAATTTTTTCCGGTACTCGTTCGAGAAACACCGGTCCTTTTCCGGAATAGATAGGAAAAATAGGAAAAATTATCATATCCCACCCGCTGAGCCACTTCATTAATGGGCAGTTCTGCCTGCAGCAGCAACTTTTGGCTTCCTGAATCCGGCATTCATGCAGATAGGCTCAATCGACATCCCCACTTCTTTTTTTAAACAGCCGTGCCAGATAATCCGCATTCAGATATACCAGTTTTGCCATAGAGGCACAAGTAATCTCTTCTCCAAGGTGCGCGCCTATATATTCCTGTACCTGCCCTGTTACAGATTTTGCATGTGCCGACCGGCGCAGGAGCTGCAGGCAGTGGCGACCAAAAGGATAGATACCGCTTCATACCGGCAGAAGAGGACAGCGCTCGCTGATAGCGCCTGTCATACTCCACATTTGAAAATATTTCTCCGGCATTTCTACCCCGTTCCTTTAAAACGCTGTGAACCATCTGGGTGATATCCAGGCGCAGCGATTTCAGCACATTTTTGTCGACTTGAGAATGTGCGATCAATTCATCGAAATACCGAAAAATCTGCCGGATCAGCTCTTCCCCATTTCCCGCTGAAAGCAGCAGCTCCCATTCACCTAACTGCGGGAGGATGCAGCTAAGTTCTCTGACGCTGTGTTCTCCCTTGCTATGGACGCCGCTCTTAGCCGCCGCATCATCTTCACAAAACAGCAAAAAAGCTCTGATGCCGCCTGTCTGATCCCATCCGGGAAATAAAGCAATCATAGTAACAACTGAGCACAGCGGAGAGATGACACTGTACACAGCCGCACATCTTCCTGCAAAGTTCCGGGATACACTGTTCTGAGAATCCCCTCCTGCTGAGACAATACCACGCACCAGACATCGTCTGTACGGCGAAATACAGCCTCAGATGGACGTTTTTTTTGTTCCCCAAAAAATCTCTTCTGCCATATTTTGAAAGGCATACCGCTTCCATGCAGGCAGTTCCTCCTCTTCCCGCAGTGCCAGGAAACAAAGGGAAAACGATCTTCCTTCCGGTAGGGGAAGCAGTTCCCTTTCTGCCGTCTTAAGCAGGGCCGCTTCCCGCTTCTGTTCCCCGTACTGCAGCGTTCCAAAAATTTCGTGCAGCCTCTCCGCACGACTGTACCCATCGCTGGCCAAACTTCCGGTAATTCCGTTCGCTTTTCAGCCCGCTGCGCCTCCTGCACGGCGCGCCGATCCGTTCCTGCAGCGCCGGATAGTAGATGGGCTTCAGGAAATAATCGAAACTGTAGTTCGACAGCCTTTTGCGCATAGTTGAAATCCGCATAGACCGTACAGAATAGCATGACGATTTCCAATCTCCGCTCCCCTAACCCACTGCATCAGCTCCAGCCCCGATTCTCCCGGCATCTCAATATCCGTCACCATCACGTTCCACCTCACACCGGGACAGGAGTTCCTTGGCATGCCCGGCATCCTGGGGAGGTATAAACCGTATCAACACCGATGACATCAAAATTCACAGCGTTCAAAATACCGTTCAAAACATCAAATTCATCATCCACCAGCAAAAGATTCATCGATTCCGTCCTTTCCCCAAACCGGTAGGGGGCAGCTTTTCTTTCCCCGGCCTGAAGTCATTTTTGCTTTTAACAGGAGTCTGCCGGACCGGGATGACCGTATAAACCCCCGCGCCTGCTTCCGTATTGTAAAATTCCAGCCGGAAATGGCTGCCATAGAGCAGGGAAAGCCGCTTATAGATATTGGCCCTCACATGCTTCCGGCCTCCGCTGAGTTTTGGTTCGTCACCGGCATTCAACTCTTCCAGATTTTGTTCCGGGAAAAGCCGGGGCCGTTATCCAGCTACAAACAGCTCCAGAGCGGGTTCCCCTTCTAGAACTGCTTTTCCGGCGCTTCAGGGGAAACGCATATGCCCTGCTGTCTCACCCCGCGTGCTTTAGCGAATTTTCCACAAACGTCATCAGTAGCAGCGGCGGGATTTCCAAAGACAACGCAAGTCCTCCGGAATATCCTCCTTCACCTTATTTTCCGTTCTCCGCCGGATGTTTTGAATCTCTACATATTCCCGCACCATGGCGCATTCCGTTTCCAGCGGAACCACACTGAATCCATCGGTAAACAAATACCGCACATAGTTGGAAAGCTTCATACAGAACATTTGAATCTTTTTCATAATCTTCCGCCTGGGACATGCTGAAGATTATGCTGAAACAGTTAAGAAAAAAGTGAGGCTTGATCTGCAACTGATAATATTCCAGTTCTGTCCGTGCCAAGGTCAGCTTTTCCTCATAAAAATCTATTTTTAGGGCGTTGAGCTGCCGCTCCAGAGAATCGAAAGCTTCCAGCGCTCCATTCAGTTCAGAAAAACCGTGCCGTTTGGTGTTTTTCCGCAGCGCTGTATATTCATCAATCCGATCGCGGAATTGCCGGAAAGGGATCTCAATATAATGGTGAAAATAATGGAAAGTATACCCAGAAAACAGGAGCAGAATCAGCAAAACACTGCAGAGAAAACCCCGCCAGAAGCAAGCAGGTTTCCACGGTCCGCATAGGGAGTATCCGCGATCGCCAGCCGCAGGTTGGCCCGGTTCATGTCATAGATGCCGCAAAATCCGCTTTTTCAGCGGCAGCTTCATTCTCACCCAAGGAGATCCCTAACTCCCACAGCTGTGTATCACCCAAAACGGGACATTCTCTTCATCGACCAGCACGTAAAACCCTGTTCGGTCAAAACCACATCCAAAAGTGCAGAAAAAAGACTGTCACAGGCGATCCATGCCGCAAGCAAAATTGCTTTTGTCAGAATAGTATTGTACGAGATACGGCCTTTCCTCCACCAAAATGCAATTCCAGCTTAAGCTGTGTCCTCTGTTTTCTCCGTGAGAAACCTCGCTTTCAGCCGGCTCTGGATTTCGTCACATTCCCGATAAGGCACATCAGAGGAATAATGCCACACAGAGGTTTCGCTGCTTCTGTTCAAAAAAAGAAGAAGCTGAAATCCTCCGCCCAGTAATTTCCCTGGTAGGCAAATTCCTCCTGAAAGGCCCCGGGCCGCCACATTCGGTCGTGAACGCGCTGCGCCGCGCCGATGGTGCTCGCTTGCACGTTACCCATCAAAACCTCCGTAAAGATAGAAATTCGCCGTAAAGAAGACGCCGGTTCGCCTCCGACAGCTGCTCTTGAATCGCTGTGTCCAGACGCTCTGTCGCGGCCTTTTGTGTATCGTACACAGAGTACAGCAAAAAGAAAAATGCCCGCCGACAGTATAAGCAAGACCAAAATCGTAAGCACCAGCAACACTTTCCGTAAGGATGGCGTTATGTACCTTCCATTTTTCACTTTCACTCTCCCCTCATCGAACGTCGTGATCATCCGTTTCATCTTACCGAAATAGGAGGGAAAAGTGCAAGATATCACACCCGCAAAAACAGGCGCTATGTCGAATTTTCGATAATAGTAGTACGTTTTTTATATATTTTCGTTCCTTTATTTCGTTATGATAAAGCTACTGAATACAAATTCTGAACCTTAGAGGAGGACAATGACAATGAGAAAAAAAATTATGCAGTATCCTGCTGGTGCTGGCGTTGCTGGCCACCACATTCGCAGGCTGCCAAAGCACCCCCTGCTCACAATTCCAAGCTCGAGGTTCCCACCGCCAAAACAGACGGCTCTTCTCAGGGCGGACAAAGCCCAGCCACATCCGACACTATCAATTTTGACGAGGAGTCATATGAGGTAAACTTTCTCTATCTAGTGGCTCAGGAAGGCGCCAACCAAAAAGAAGGTGGAACAGGCGGTCAGCGATCTGGCAAAACAGGAACTAAACATGACCGTAAAGCTTATTCCCCTTACGTTTGGCACTTATTTCTCTCAAATTTCCATGATGCTGGCGGCCAATGAATCCCTCGACCTTTTCCCGGCGTTCTCCAATCAGTTTTCAACCTATATTGAATCCCAGTATATCATTAACTGTGCGGATTATTTGGAGGAAGCGCGAGACATTATCGATGTATTGGGAGAGGACGACGCCTTTACACCCTATATCGGCGACTTTCTAGTAGGCTTCGGCGCTATGAAAGAGCGGGCCTTTCCGGCTGGTTTGGTCGTACGTAAGGACATTTTCGATGAATTGGGTTTCCAGGTAGGAGATTTCCACATTACCACCGACGATTACTCCAGCTTTGACCAGATTACCGAGCTGTTTTCCAAAGTGAAGGAGGCTTATCCCAGCATGATTTGCCTGGACGGCACCTCCATCATGGGGCTTCAGGAATACTCCTACATGGACAACTTGGGCAGTAATTTCGGCGTTCTGGAGAGCTACGGCCAGACCACTACCGTCACCAACTGGTTCGAACCGACCAGTACCGCAAATTCTGTGAAATTGGAAGAGACTGGTTTCAGAAGGGTTATTCCTCCCAGGATATCGCTGTGAATCAGGATTCGGGCGAGATCAAGATGAAAGCGGGCAACTGTTTTTCTTACATCACCAATGTCAAACCCAACACCAATGTGGAAAAACGTTCTCAAACCGGCTACGACGTAGAAGTCATCCAGCTGGGAGAGGCTATGAAAAGCACAAATGGCGTGAATGCCACCGTATATTCCATTGCCAACGCCTCCAAGGACCCCAAAAAAGTCCATGCAGTTTTTTGAACTGGACCTACAAGAGCGGGGCTTTTGAAGACCTGATCAACTGGGGCATTGAGGAAGAAGACTGGATTATTAACGAAGACGGCTGGCCGCTTTCCCCAGAAGGGTGTGGATTCCAACAACGTCGGTTACCACAACGATTACGGCTTTGCCTATCCCAATCAATTTGCCGGTCATCCGTGGTCAGGGGAACCCCGCCGACATCTGGGACCAGTACCGGGAATACAATAATAATCTTCTGGTCTCCAAGGCCTTCCGGATTCACTCTTTAATTCCACCTCTGTGGCCACAGAGGAAGCCCAGCTCAACTCTGTTTTTGAACAGTACAAGAAGGATGTCGCCTTCTGGCGCAGTGGATACGGAAAGCGGACTGAAAGAGTTTAACGACGCCCCCTATGCCGCTGGACTGCAGACTGTAATGGACGAAAACAGAGGCAGCTGGACGCCCGGCTTGCAGAACTAAACTGAATGGACTGGCAGTTCCGGTAAATCTGGACTGCCGGAGTCCGTTCTGTTCTCTCCGCTGAGGAGCGCGCCACAGAAAAACTCTGCGGCGCGCTCCTGTTACTCTATTTTAGAACTCATGTACGTTAAACCTTGTTAAACCTCTGTGCGCCGCTGCGGACGGGCGAGAAAAAAGCTCTCCCTTCCCCCGAGCACCTGCATACAGTTCCGGGCTTTTTTCTTCCGTTTCAAAATCCCATAAACAGCAGAACCGCTACCCGTCATCATAGCGCCAAGTACACCGCAGGACAACATGGCCTTCTTTGATGTCCCGCACCTGCATCAGCTTCATGGTCTCATCAAACCGATTCCCGAGACTTTCCCCGATCTGTCGCAGATCGCCGCTTTCCAGCGCCGCCAGCAGCTTTGGCGTCGCCTGGCTGCGGGAAAGTGGGTATTTGTCCACTAGCGCATAGGCACGCGGGGTACTCATGCCTGCAGGAGGTTTTACAGATCACCAGAAAACAATCCGGCAGCTCCGGCGCCGGCTGCACCAGTTCACCCACCCCGGTGCAGCGGCAGGTACCGCCATGTATGCAAAAAGGCACGTCCGCCCCACCTTCGCGCCCAACCCCATGAGGGGCCTCCAAACTCAGCTTTGCCCCATAAATCTCATTCAGAGCCAAAAAGCACGGCTGCCCCATCGGCGCTGCCGCCTCCCATACCTGCCCGGCTGGGAATATGCTTTTGAATCGAAACCGTAAGGCCTTCCTTCTGCAAGCCGCAATACTCAAAGAAATATCTGGCTGCCCGAAAGGCCGTGTTCTTGGTATCCAAAGAAGCGTATTCTCTGTCACAGCGCAGCCGGATTCCAGGCTCTTTGCCGCGTTCCAGCTCCAGCTCATCAAAAAGGGAGACGCTCTGCATCACAGTATCCAACAGGTGATATCCATCTTCCCGTCTGCCTGTGATATCCAGCGTCAGATTGATTTTTTGCATATGCTTTTACTTTCATCCTCTTACTCCGTTGGGTCAGCAGCGGGCTGACAGCTCAAACACCGCCCCTGGATTCAAACAGAGAATTACCATCCGGTTCCCCAACATCCCGTCGGATCTTAAACATTGAACAGTCTCAGCCGCCTGATTTCGATGACATGCTTTGGGCACATCTCATGGCAACAGAAACATCGAATACAACGGCGGTAATCAATCTCTGCTTTATGGTCCTTTATTTCTATCGTGTTCTGGGGACAGCTTCGCACACTTCCCACAGCCCACACAGCTTTTTTTTCTCAATGCGCGGATACGGCGTCGCAAGCTTTTTGCCGCAGGCCGCAGAAATCTCGGCAGACGGTCGATAAAGTCCGTACTGGACGCTTCAGCCTTTTGAAAATCGGGAACAGAAAGGCTCTCCAAAGAATCTCCCAGCAATTCAAGCCCGTCAATGGATTGGGGAACCAATCCCCGCTCTGCTGCATACCGCAGCATCAGCACCTGTCCTGCTTCCAGGCCTGCCAACTTAGCGCAGCATACATCCACAGCATAGGGACTTTTGGACGCGGCGAGCACGCCCAGATCGCGGCGGGTTCCACCTGTGGGACCGTTGCTTCCATGGCCCAGATCCCGTCTGTGATGCAGAGATCCGGCTGCAAAAAATCGCACAAGTCCAGCAACATCTCCGAAAACTCCGGCTTTTCCGGAAACCGGCAGTGCAGCTCCGGCTTTTTTCAGGCCCGGCACCGCGCCGAACATATTCTTCACTGCACCTGAAAAACCCACCATGGAATGAGTCTTCAGCTTTGCCAAATCAATCAGATAATCCGCTCCCAAAAAAGGGGAGACAATCGCCATTCTCCTGCAGCGCACCCCACCCGGCAGCGGCACCTCCCGGCTTTCACAGTCCGTATAAAGGGAAAAAACCGCATGCCTCGGCCATATCCGTATAACCGCATCCCCGGAAGCGCCGCCTTCATCGTCATAGGCGTATAGGGCCCTCCGGGACTTTCCGCAATCAAAACCTTCGCGCCGGCACGCTGCACACACTTCCCCCACCGCGGCGACCAGCGCAGGATGGGTGATGATGGCTTCCTCAGGTTTAGAGGTCATCACCAGATTTGGCTTGAGCACCACAGTCATTCCGGGCGAAAGCTCCTCGTAAATATGCAGCTCCTGGAAGATAGCGTCAACCTTTTCATCTAACTCTTCCCGCGCCGTAGCCGGTACAGCGCAGAAGCATCACCTTATCCCTCACAGCTCCCGGAGAAACGCTTCCATCCGCTCCAGCGCTTCTGTAATATGCTGGATGGAATAAGAATAAGAAATTCGCACAAAAACCCTCTCCACAGGCTCCGAATGCATCTCCGGGAACAACCGCCACCCGCTTGGAATAGATCAGCTTTTTCACTGAATTCCATGGATGTAAGGCCAGTTGACTTTACAGAAGGGAACACATAAAATGCGCGCTTCCCGGTTCAAAAGCATTTGAGCCCCATGGCATTGAGGCCGTCCACAATCAACCGGCGCCGCATGTCATACTGCTGGCGCATGTACTCAATGTCGTCATCGCCGTTTAGCAGCGCCTCAATCGCCGCATACTGGCTGGTGGTCGGCGCGCTCATGATGGCAAACTGGTGCAGTTTGGTCATCAGGGCGATAATTTCCTTCGGTCCGGCGGCATATCCCAGCCGCCAGCCCGTCATGGAGTGGGACTTGGAAAACCCGTTGACCAAAATGGTGCGCTCCTGCATGCCCGTAATGGAGGAAAAAGCAATATGAGGTGCGGTTCCATACGTCAGTTCACTATAAATTTCGTCGGAGAGCACCATCAGGTTGTGACGTTCCACCACCCCCGCCACAGCCTCCAAATCCTCCCTGCGCATCACGGCGCCGGTGGGATTATTGGGATAAGGCAGAATCAGCAGTTTTGTCTTTTCCGTGATCTTCTCTTCCAGCTCCTTCGCTGTGAGGCGGAAACCATTCTCCGGCTTAGTCTCGATAATCACCGGAACACCGCCCGCCATCTCCGTAATGGGTACATAGCAGACGAAACTGGGCTCTGGAATGAGCACCTCATCGCCGGGATTGACCAGGCTTCTGACGCAGAGGTCTATGGCCTCGGAGCCGCCCACCGTGACCAGCACCTCTGCATCCGGTTCGTACCATACGCCATAGTGCCGTTTCAGATAGTTGGAAATTTCTTCCCGCAGCTTCAAAAAGCCGCGGTTGGGAGTGTAGCGGGTCCGTCCTTTTTCCAGAGAATAGATTCCCTCCTCCCGGATATGCCAGGGGGTATGGAAACTGGCTCGCCTACGGAAAGGGGAGATCACATCGTCCATCTCATTGGCAATATCGAAGAATTTTCGGATTCCCGAGGGCTTGATTCTCTTTACATTGCTGTTGACCAAGGAATTGTAATCAATCACAAAGATTGCTCCCCCTCTCGTCAAATTCTTCGTAATCGCTGTTGAAAACCACGCCGCCGTCCTTATATTTTTTTAGCACAAAATGGGTGGCGGTAGACAGTACCCCGCCGATGGGAGCCAGTAGCTTTAGAAACGAACATGGCGATGTCGGACATGGTTTTGCCAGTTACCGTCACAGCCAGGTCGTAGCCGCCGGACATCAGATAGACGCTTTCCACTTCGGGGAAATTCATGACCCGGCCGGCAATCTCGTCAAAGCCCGTGTCCTTCTGAGGGGAAACCCGCAGTTCGATGAGCGCAGTCGCCCGGTGGATATCGGTACGCTCCCAATTGATCAGGGCATGGTATCCCTTGATCACGCCTTCTTTTTCATATCTCTGAATGGCCTTTACCACATCCTCTTCCCGTTCTCCCAGCATGACTGCCAGCTGTGCGGGAGTGAGCTTTGCCTCGCCCTGCAAAAGTTCCAAAAGCTGTTCCATTGCCATAATCTTTGCCTTCCTTTCTTAGGTGTAACCTCATTTTACAAATCGAAACCTGTTTGCCTTTCCCCGCCGCCTCATTCCAGAGGCAGCATCACAGGGGTCCTGTTCTGATAGACGGCAAACTCGGTGAACCCAGCTTGCTTCAAAAGCTCCATCCCTTCGTCGATTCCCTGGGCCAAGTCCTCTGTACAGTGGGCGTCCGCCCCCAGGGTGACCAACCGCCCCCCCATTTCGTGATACAAGGCAAACAGCTCCGGATCGGGAAGACGCGGCACGTCCTGCCGGAGGAGGCGGGATGTATTGAGCTCCAACGCCTTTTCTCCACGGATCAGCTCAGAAAAATAGCTTTTACCTGCTCCATATGTCCGGCAAAACTGGGGGTACTTCCAGGGAGAGAGAGATAACGCAGCGGATAGGTGATATGCGCCAGGCTGTCAAACCCTCCCCAGGAAATCATGGCGAGAATCTCATCAAAATAACGATTCAGCAGCGCGTCAATCCGTTCTTGGGAAAGCCCTTCTTCCCCAGGTGGTAAAATCCTTTTCCCCGCTACATTGTGCAGGGAACCGATCACAAAATCATATTCTCTGCCTGTGAGGGCATCTTCTGCGGCACTGGGGTTCTGCAGGGGGCTGGCCCAGTTCAATCCCCCTCAGCAACCGGAGCTGGGGGGTAATCCTTCCGGCACTGGTCCATCTGCGCCCAAGCCTTCCGCACCACGCCATGGTATCCGGTACCGCGGTATTCCGTGTATTTATATTCATTGCATTCGCAGTGGTCGCTTACCGTATAGTAAAGAGCCCCCAGCTCCAGCGCCCGCTCACACATAGCATTCATTGAGGATCGTCCGTCAAAGGAGCAGTCGGAATGGCTGTGGCAGTCGCTGGCATAACGGTGCTTCATCCTGAGAATCCCCTTTCCGAAATAAAATCAATAATAAGTAATTATAGCATAGGTTTTGTCAAAAGAAAAGCCGGAATCTCAATGGGCCGTTGTGGAAAAGTGTTGATATCAGGCCTTCCCTCGCCTCACCTTGTCAAAACATATAAAATTGAAGCAGCCGGCCTGAAACTGGCCACTGCCCGATAAACCGGAGGTTATCCTTTCGCCCGCAGCTCTATCAAAACGACTTCCGGTCGATTATTGAAGCGGAATGGAATGATACTGTTTCCGATCCCTCTGCTTACAATCATATTAGTGTTTCTCTCTGTATAGAGCCCGGCGTCATACTTGGGAAATAGCCCTTGATTGGGGGCCGCTAATCCGCCGACAAACGGCAGTCTAAACTGTCCTCCATGAGCATGGCCGCATAAAACCAGTTCAATTCCTTTTTCAGTATAGGTATCAAACAGTTCGGGCCGATGTGAAAGCAGGATAGCGTATCCGTCATTTTCTTCGACGATGCTGTCCAAAGCTCTGTCAATAGCAGTTTCGTCCGGCGTTATACCATCACTTTGGAAACTTGGATCATGAACGCCGAGCAAAGCAATGGCCTCTCCTGCGATTTCAAGCTCCACACGTTCATTTTCAAGCACAACAACACCCAATTCGATCAAACCGTTTTCAAAGCCGCTGTATTCTAAAAATCCTTGCTTCATGATTGCCCGTTACATAGTAGCAAGGAGCAATCTTTACGGCTTTCGCGGCAAACTGCAACGCAATCTCTATATCTGTATTCCGAGATTCTATCAAATCTCCGGTGATTGCAATAACGTCCGGTTCCGCATCATGCAATATAGTAAGGAGCGCTTCATTCTCTTCACCTAATTCTGCATTGTGCAGATCGGAAACATGGGCAATGCGGTAGCCGTCAAAACCATCCGAAGGCCGCCGCTTGCTATTCTGTATATATTCAGCTCCAATGCTGTATTGGCCCACCATATCCAAGAAATCAAAGCTATAAGAAGGATCGCCAAAACAGCCGTCGCAGTCATTCTTTTTTTTTCTTTTTTGCAAGCATTGTGCCGCTTCCTTTCTTCGATCCGGTCAGCTTTGGTTTATTGATTTTATAGTATCATAGTATTGAATTGTCCGCAACAAGGGCTGTCTGTAAAACTGACGGGGTTTGCCCGTCAATACTTATCTGCAGCAGGGAATCCCCACGGCCCGTTGGGCGCAGAGACGGGTGAAAGCGCGAAACAGAAAATCCCCTCCCGGCGCGCAAAGGGACGCGCTCCCCTAAGAGGCCCGCGTCCCTTTCCTTTCCCATGGAAAAGCGGTCTACGCCTTCCCATTCCGCACGATAAAATTGCAAATGGATAGATCGGAGTTGAGGACGGTTATGTTGAACCGCACTCCTGTTGAGGTCTTTATCTCCGCCTCGCTGGCACTTCCATAAAATTGACCGACGGCCCCTGGCTTTCCGACACGGTGCAGTCGGTCACCTCCCATTCGCCCGGCTCAATCTGACGCAGATAGGCCACCGCCGCTTCCAGCACCTCTCTTCCTCACTGCGCGGCCCGCCTTCCGGCAGCTGTCTTATTCCGCTGAAATCCGGATCGTCAAAATACCCTGGGGGCCAACGGATCCAGCTTGTCAAATTACCGTCCGCCGCATAAAGGCACAGGGTGTATTGATCCCCTCCGGAAAGCAGAGCTCTATCCCCCAATATTCGCGGTCTGTATTTCTGGTTTCAGTTCCGCTGGTAATCAGTTCCGCCCGATAGTCCGGCGTCGTGCCGTCTCCCAGCTTGTATCGGGTAACGGCAACCTCTATCACCGCCGGAAGTTCCTGATAAGAAACCTCCCCTACCAAAGGCTGATACATTTCCGGAGGAACTTCTCGAAATTCTGTTTCCAAATAGCGGAGAAGCTGTTCGTCCGTCATGGAAGCTGCCGGCAAAATCCTATAAATTTCCCCCCGCTCTCTTCCCCAGAAAGTTCCACGCAGAGGGGTGCCTCCTGCCCGGTTCGTTCCTCAGCCCGCTTTCCCTCGTACAGGTACAGCGGACGCAGCGCCCCATAACGGAGCTTTTCTTCCCGGGTCAGCTCCCGATTTTGTCCGGCCGCCGCCGTGCCGTTACCTTCCATCAAGCCTGTGCGGCAATACTTGGGAGTAAGGATCCCCCCCACTCCGGAACACCCTCCATTGCCTGAGCCAGCTGCAGGAATTCCTCCTCCGTCAGGGACCGCTCTCCAAGCGGCAAAAATATGCATATTGGCTGATACCATAATCTCTTTCATCGAGAGATACAACGGCAAATCCCGTCTCTTTCGGATCTTGGGGCACTGGCTGTGAGGTTTTTTCTCCCTCTGCAAGCCTCTGTTTGGCCTGACGGTAACGCGCTGCGAAGTCCACTCCGTCAAATTCCGGGGCTGCTGATTCCAGCGCTTCAGAAGAGGCTGAGCTGCTTTGCACAGGAGGAACTCTGCTCTCCTCGCCGCCGGAAGAAGAATTGCCGCCGGGGCTGCAGGCTGAAAACAGCAGTACCGGCAGAAGGATACAAACGAGCTTTCTATGCAATTTCATAACCTGCACCTCCTAAAAAATCAAGCGCCTGTTTTATTAATTTATTTTACTACATATGCCGGGAAAGACAATGGTTGCGGCCTCTTCCCGCTTGACAGAACCCCAGCTCTGACGCATAATAATTCCAGTATGTTTTCATTCAACAAATCGACGCAGGCATCAGCCCGTGCGGAAAGGAAGCAAGCTATGAAAAAAATTGAAAAAAGCCGTCATCACCGTCATCGGAAAGGATATGGTCGGCATCCTCGCCAAAGTATCCAATATGTGCGCGGAAAAAGGCGTGAACGTGCTTGAGGTAACCCAATCCATTCTTCAGGATATGTTTGTCATGGTCATGCTGGTGGACATCACCGACGCCACGGATAAAATTGCAGACCTGGCCGACGCTTTCGACGTTCTGGGAAAAAGCGCCAATCTGAAAATACATGTCATGCACGAGGACATCTTCAATTCCATGCATAAGATCTAAAGCAGAAAACATAATGGGCCAGGCCGCCGCATTCTGCCCGCCGGGCAGGTACGGCGCAACCACTCTACATTTTCACCGAAAGGGTGACGAAGTTTTTGAATACCAACGAAATTCTGGAAACAATCAACATGATCGACAATGAGGACCTGGACGTGCGCACCATCACCATGGGCATCTCCCTGCTGGACTGCATCGGCCCCGATGTGCACAAGGCCAGCCAGAAGGTCTACGACAAAATCTGCCGCTACGCCCAGAACCTGGTGAAAACCGGCGAGGACATCTCCCGGCAGTACGGCATCCCCATTATCAACAAGCGCATCTCCGTCACCCCCATCGCTATGGTGTCCGGCGCCTGTCCCGGAGCTTCCCCGGTGCGTTTTGCCGCAACGTTGGACAGGGCCGCCAAAACCGTGGGGGTCAACTTCATCGGCGGCTTCTCCGCCCTGGTCCACAAGGGTTTGGCCCTGGTGACTACGCCCTGATCGAGAGCATCCCGGAAGCCCTGTCCGAGACGGACTTTGTCTGTTCCTCCATCAATGTGGGCAGCACTAAGGCTGGCATCAACATGGACGCCGTGGCTAAAATGGGTAAGATCGTAAAAAAACCGCCGAGCTCACCGCCGACCGGGAATGCATCGGTGCGGCGAAGCTGGTGGTCTTCTGCAACGCGCCGGAGGACAACCCCTTCATGGCAGGTGCCTTCCACGGCCCCGGTGAACCGGACTGCGTGATCAACGTGGGCGTTTCCGGCCCTGGCGTGGTGCGGGCGGCCATCCAGAAATCCGGCGGCGGCTGCGATCTGACCCAGATCGCCGAACTCATCAAGCGCACCGCATTCAAAAATCACCCGTATGGGCCAGCTGGTAGCCCAGGAAGCTTCCCGCAGGCTGTGCGTGCCTTTTTGGCATTGTGGACCTCTCCCTGGCCCCCACTCCTGCCATCGGCGACAGCGTAGCCTATATTCTGGAGGGCATGGGTCTGGAGCAGTGCGGCGCCCACGGCACCACCGCCGCGCTGGCTTTGTTAAACGACGCGGTGAAAAAAGGGCGGCGTGATGGCCTCCTCCAGCGTGGGCGGGCTCTCCGGCGCATTCATCCCCGTCACTGAGGACGCGGGCATGATCCAGGCCGCCCGCAGCGGCTGCCTGACCTTAAACAAGCTGGAAGCTATGACCGCTGTCTGCTCGGTGGGACTGGACATGATCGCCATCCCCGGCGATACCCCCGCTGAGATTATCTCCGGCATCATCGCCGGAAAGCAGCGAGGCAGTGAACACCGCTATGGAGAGACTCCATGAGGAATTCGGTGAGAAATTCAGCCAGGTGTTTAAGACTATCACGGTAGACAACGGAGCTGAATTTGCGGATTTCGCTCAGATTACTTCATGGGAACGAGCACAGAATGAGCGTCACAATGGGTTGCTTCGGCGATATGTCCCCAAGGGAATTTCCATTGAGAATTTCTCTGATGAGGATATCCTCTGGGCAGCAGATGCCCTTAACAGCCTTCCGAGGAAGAATCTGGGGTACTGCACTCCAGAAGAACTCTTTGAAGCATTCCTTGACATTGTTTGCGCAGCCTAAGCGGCTGCGGAAGCCCCAATTTTCTACCGCTGGGTGAGCTCAGGAAAAAATACAAGGGAAAATGGGAACCCATTCAGCCGGACCGCTCTATTTCAAACTTCTATGGATGATAGAAGAGATCGGCGAAGTGGTGGCGCTTCTCAAAAAGCGGGGGCGAAACCGCCGTTATGGAGGATCCCTAGTTATACGCGCCCACTTTCTGGAAGAGATGAGCGACGTGCTGATGTACTATGTGGACACGCTGGAGTGCCTGCACGTCACGCCAGAGGAGTTCTCCGAAGCCTATCTCAAAAAACACGACAGAAACATGGGCAGGGATTTTGTCAAAGAACACAGCAGTTATTTTGTAATAGCGCAACCCGTGGGATGGAGATCATGAAAGGAGCTGCCAAAAATGGCTAAGCAAAAAAAAAAAAATTGACAGCTGAGCAAAAAGAAGGCCCGCCGTGGGAAGCACGGATTAAAATGAAGTCAGGATATCAAAGCACATCCTGTGCTTTTCTCAGCGTACGTCATCTTGCGGGCACTGGTCATTGCAGTGATGGTGCTGCAGATTTTCAACCGGGAGTACTATGATGTGTTCCTGTGTGCCCTGACGCTCACGCTGTTTATGATTCCAAGCTTTGTGGAACGACGCCTGCACATTGACGTGCCCAACACGCTTGAGGTCATTATCCTGCTGTTCATTTTCGCCGCCGAGCTTCTGGGCGAAATCCAGGACTACTATCTGATCTTCCCTTCTGGGATACCATGCTGCACACCATGAACGGATTTCTGATGGCGGCAATCGGCATTGCCATGGTGGATATTTTGAACCGTTCCCACAAGTTCAAGGTGCGTCTTTCCCCCCCGGTGTTTGTGGCAGTAGTGGCCTTTTGCTTCTCCATGACTATCGGTGTGCTGTGGGAATTCTTCGAGTATGGAATGGACTGTTTCTTCCATACCGATATGCAGAAAGATACCTGGTTTCAGCGATTTCTACGGTGAGCCTAAACCCGGATGGCCGCAATTCAGCAGTATATCTCCCCATTGACAGCGTGGTGGTCAACGGGGAAACCTGGCCCGGCTACCTGGACATCGGCCTGCACGACACCATGAAAGACCTGTTGGTTAACTTTATCGGCGCAGTGACCTTCTCCATCATCGGCATGCTCTACATCATGGGCCGTGGAAAAGGCAAATTTGCTCCTAAATTCATCCCCCGCCTGAAGGAAAATGAGCTGCCGCCGCTGGACAGCGAAAAGCCCGGCCTGCTGGAGCCAATTCCCTCTGGGCGCGGAGGATGACGGTCCGCCCCGGGAGGACTGTATCTTCTGCCGTATCGCTGACGGGGGAAGCTTCCAGCTATAAGATTTACGAGGACGAATATACCCTGGCCTTTCTGGATCTTGCAGGGGATGCAGAAGCGCCATACCCCTGGTGATTCCCAAACAGCATACGGAAAACCTTGTAGAATGCGGAGAGGATACCGCGGCTCATCTGATGGAGACTGTAAAATCGGTTTCTGAACATTATGTAAACTCCTGCGGTTATCAAGGGGTAAACATCCTGAACGCCAGCGGCGAAAGCGCCCAACAGTCCGTACCGCACACCTGCACTTCCACATCATCCCCTGCAGACGGGACGACGGCTTGAACGCCTGGCCTACTCTGGAAAAAATGACAGAGACCTGGCGGAAGTGTGCAGGCAGCTGAGCATGATCTCCCTGCCGAAGGAAAGAGGAAAAGTACAAAAAAGGCGGTAATAGCCTCGAAGAATAAAAAAAATAAAATTGAGGGAGGAATGTTGATTTGAAACTATCGTTACAACAAAGCAGGGAAGTCTGGAAGCGTCTGCTCAGCGAGGACAAACAGACCGTATTTCCGGGGGGTTCCCCTTATGCGCAGCCCCCTGTGGGAGAGCTGCGGTTCCGCAGGCCCCAGGAGCATGCCGCCTGGGAGGGAATCCTGCCCTGCAGGAAATTTGCTCCCCGCTGCCCTCAGGCGGATTTGACAAAAATGGATTTCTCATTCCAAGGAATTCTATGACGACATGGTTCCGGAAACAAATGAAGATTGCCTGTACCTGAACATCTGGACGCCTGCCGCTGCGAAACCTGGAGACCGGCTGCCCGTACTGTTCTGGATTCATGGCGGCGCATTTCTGCATGGCTGCGGCAGTGAGAAAGAATTTGACGGCGAAGGCTTTGCGAAAAAGGCGTGATTCTGGTCACAATCAATTACCGCGTCAATGTCTTCGGCTTTTTTCGCCCATCCCCAACTGGAACCGGAAAATGAGGAGGGAGTTTCCGGAAACTATGGGATCTGGATCAGATCTTCGCGCTGAATTGGGTGCGGCAGAATATTTCCGCATTTGGCGGAGATCCTGACTTGATCACCATAGCCGGTCAGTCTGCCGGCTGTATGAGCGTGCAGACTATCGTATCCTCTCCCTTGCCGAAGGCATGCTTCAGCGGGCCCATATTGCAGAGCGGCGGCGGTCTGGAAGGCTCTTCACCACCCCCTCTAAAAGAGGGCTGTGGGCTATTTCCCAACAATTGATGGAAGAACTCGGTGTAGGACCATCGCACAGCTTCGCGCAGTACCGGCTGACACGCTGTGTCAGGCTGCATATGCCGTCTGGATAACAGCGGCCTGCGCTGGACCCCGCACCGCGACGGATATTTGCTGCACGGCACAACAGACGAGATTGCCGAGCGGCCGGATCCATCGGATTGACTACATGATCGGCTCTACCGGCAACGATATCGGCGACGGTAAATTGCTGCAGGAAAGCGGCGCCGTTGGTGTGAGAATCTTTTGAAGCTCGGATTCAGTCCTGCGTATTTCTATTATTTTGATAGGAAACTTCCCGGCGATGATGCCGGCGCATTCCATTCCTGCGAGCTTTGGTACGAGTTTGAAACCTATCCCCGCTGTTGGCGTCCCTGGGAACCCTGTGACCTGGGTTGTCCTGCATTATGTCTTCCCTATTGGGCTAATTTCGTCAAATCGGGGAATCCCAACGGAGAGGGACTGCCTGATTGGAGCGCCTATACCGAATCTCACCGCTCCCCCATAGTGCTGGACGGCAGCCTGGGAGTTCAAAACTGAAGTTTGCCTGTTCCCTATAGAAAGGGATGTCAGCCGCATAAAAATGGCTGACATCCCTTCTTTTTTATTGACAATAATTTACAAAAGAGATTATAATGAGATAAATTAAGAATTATTTTTATTTTTTTTTTTATTTTAGGAGGCAGACAATATGGACATAAAGGCATTTGACAAGATGAATTATGGGCTTTACATCGTCTCCACTAAAAGCGGGGACCAGACCGCCGGATGTGTGGTGAACACCCTCACGCAAGCCACAGTACAGCCCGCCCGCTTGCTGGTGACCATTCATAAGGACAATCAAACGGAACGGCTCATCGAAGAATCCGGCGTTTTTTTGCCGCAGTGGCTCTTGCACAATCTGCCCAGATGGAGCTGATTGGGGACTTTGGATTCCGGTGCAGCCGGGATTTGGACAAATTTGCCAACTGGGCGCATACGGAGGATGAAAACGCCGTACCTTACCTCACTGAACAAACTGTGGCCCGATATTCCTGCCGGGTGGTGGGCAAGCTGGATGCAGGCACCCACATGGTATTTCTGGGAGAAGTACAGGAGGCTCAAGTGCTCGAGGAAGAAGATGCAATGACCTACGCCTATTATCATCTGGTTAAAAAGGCCTCACTCCTCCCAAAGCTTCCAGCTACCGGCCGGAACCCGCTGTAAAGGCTACCGCTGCAAAATCTGCGGATACGTTCTGGAATCAGACACTCTGCCGGAAGATTTCATATGTCCCATCTGCAAACGCGGTTCCGAAGCTTTCGAGCCTGTCTCAGCCGAGTAGAATTTGCCCCGACAGGGGACAAGGAAAACTCCTGTAAAAAGCGCCGAACTTGAATAAAAAGGCCTGGATTTTCGAGAATCCAGGCCTTTTTCTATAGAAAACTTTCGATCCTACAACTGCACTCAACTGTTGTTAGAACTGCCGGAATTCCCGGAAGGATTGGAAGACGAGGTCATACTCTCATTTTTGCGGTCGGTGAGAATCCTCTCCAGCGTGACAATCAGAGCCAGCACCAACACAATATCTTCGTCCAGAGGCGATACTGA
>VOFI01001872.1_pt1 | contig 19440 bp, 32 predicted proteins | sample 5384131 | NCBI WGS metagenome assembly VOFI01 (sample SAMN12384728, study PRJNA508395) | human gut metagenome | isolation source: healthy gut H | host: Homo sapiens
AGGGTGCAGCCCCTTTGCCCATAACAGTAATCGCCGCAGCCTTCGCAGCCTTTTAAAAGTGCGTCCGGCACCGAATTGCCTTTTACCGCCGAAGCAATAAAATACCCGGTAAATGTATCGCCTGCCGCCGTGGTGTCAACGGCCTCGACACAAAGGCCGGCTGTTCATAACGGTTCTCACCATCATAATAAATACAGCCCCTGCTGCCGAGAGTCAGAAGGATCACTGCCCGCGGATATTTCTCATGCAAAGCTGCGGATTTCTCCTCCTTGCCTCCTGACCGCAGATATCGGCTCCCTCAATCTCGTTGAGTATAAAACAGTCTACCAGCTCAAGGGGCAGTTCAGAATTTCCCCGGTCACAGGTGAAGGATTCAGATAGATTTTCATTCCTTTTCGGCCGCCTTTTTTAATTAATCCGGCAAGTCCGTTGATTTTGTTCTGAAGCAGCAGGATATCGCCCCTCAAAGTGGGCCAGCGTCTCATCCACCTGCCCAGTAATCTCTCCTGGTTGGCTCCGCCGAACAGGAGAATGCAGTTCTGGCCGTTTTTTATCTACCTGGATAATCGTATGGCCGACACGCCGTCCGTCTTTCTCACAAAAATCTGTATTGACTCCGATTCTGCCAGCAGTTCAAGCAGCTTTTTTGCCATTTCTTCCCACTGCTTTCCGCGTGCCATACCTGTGCGCCTGCGCGCGCCATGGCGATCGACTGGTTCAGCCCTTTGCCTCCGCAGAAGACTTCCATGCCCAGAGAGCTCATCGTTTCACCGGGGACGCAAAAAATGATTCACCGCATATACGTTGTCAATATTCAGGGAACCGAAATTCAATATCCTCATTCTTTCACCCTCAACCTTTCTCCTCCGGTTACTGTCCGCCCCTGCCGGAACCGGCAGTCTGCGGACAGCAGCTTCCTGTGTATGAATTATAAGTAAAATCAGCAAAAGAGGTACGCCCCGTCTTCACGGAACCGCAGCCGAACATTCCATAGGAAAAAGCTGTCATCCTCCGCCTCCAGAACCTTTACCCCGTCGACGGAAAATATGATGTGTCCTGCCGCGGCACCATCTGCATCCTGTATTCCCCTGTCATATTCCCAGTCAAAACCGCATTCTGCCAGAACCGTAAAAACCAAAATCATTTTTTTAACAGCACGGCTTTTCCCCTTTCGTCAAAGCCTGCGGCGTAGAAGCGCTTTTGCTCCCTGGGCCTCGCCGTAATCAGATGGGAAGCCCCGTGGCGCGGTATGACCGCAGCCGAAACCGTATAATCCGTGCCATAGTAGTTACCCGTATAGGCAAACGCCCCTCGCACCGCATCAGGTTCAAGGTTTTGCCATACAGATCCCAGGCTCCATGGTCGGTGGCAAACGGCGACACAGCCAAATTCCTTTTTCTGTTTTTTTGTCTATCGTATACACCGAAGGTCCGGTTATCGCAAAGTCGTCCAGGTAAATCAAACCGAGACTTTTTTTCTTTGGAAGGGGGAGTAACCCTCAATTACGATACCCACCTCATCCACAATGTCTCCCTCTACATCCGGGATTGTGAATTCCACGCTGATCCACTGTTCCTGAACCAGCTTGATATAGCCCTGAAGGAGATCCTTCCGTAAACGGTATGTACGTATGGCGCAATCCCCAGCGTCTCCCCAGCCCTCCCACTGATCCAGATAAAGCTTCATCGATACGGTCTGCCCCGGATATGCAGTCGGTGAGAATACTGGACTGTATCCCTCATCCGAAAAATCATTACGCGTATAGAACGGCTTGTAAAATACCTTTGCACTCGGTCACCGCGCACCATGCGGTCCCCACCAGAATTTTTAAGCGAACCGCTGCCGCTGAAGGCCTGATCGCCGGAATGGGACAGGGCGCAGAAGAACGGATCGGAGACTCGCATATTATGAGTGCTTCCCGGCAGTTCAAAATCAAAATGGATCTCCGTTCTTAAAGCTTTCCGCCAGGCAGGCAGGCGCTCTTCACCGCTCAGGCGGTATCCCAGCAGCGCCAGTTCCTTAGAAAAGGTCGGAATATCAAGGATATTCAGATAGCCGGAAATACCGGAGCATACAATACCGTCATTGACAGGTTTCCTGTAGCGTTCCGGAAGACCTTTTAAGGCCGCAGGCCACGCCGAGAACCGTTCCCACATTGCCGGCATTGCAGTCCGTGTCCCAGCCCGCCATAGTCGCTATCTCAACCGTCCTGTCGAACTGGCCTTTCCGTATGCCATAGCCATGAAGCAGACGCCTGCATTCGGGATAATATGGCATACACCCTGATATTTATCATAGCCCCAGTCACGCACCAGCATCTCATAGCAGCTCCGCCATGACTCTTTCCTCCGGATGGGCATGATAGAACTCAAGCACAGCCGAAGCCACCTGATGATACAGGGCTGTCCTTTGAATCTGCGCAAGTCCTGTCTCCATAATTTCAAATATATCGTCGGTTTCAAATGCTTTCGGCAATGGCAGCACACGCCCCCTTCCGGCCGGATACACTGGCCGCTGTGTTTCGCCGTAATGACGCTTTTCCGGATTGCAGGGTTTACCAGTTGAAACTGCGAGGGCGGCAGGTGATTGAAATTGCTGTTGATTGAGCTTATACTGACATTAACGGCAAAAATCGGCACTAATTTGGGCCTGTAGCCCGTTCGCTAAACTGATTTTAGGTACTCTCATTTGCACCACCATCTGTCCAGCCGCTTGCGGCAGAAGGACGTACAGTAAAATAATAATAGACAGAGTACCGTGCCGTAAATTTTATTTTGGAGGTAACCATATGGATAAAGTTTACGACAAATGTTGTGGTATTGACGTGCACAAAAAGCTCATCGTCGCCTGCTTTAGAAAAGGCAGCAAGCAGGAGTTACGGAACTTTGGTGCAACAACCAGAGAGCTTCTTGAATTAGCTAATTGGCTTCAGAACGGTGGCTGTGAAATGGTCGCAATGGAAAGCACAGCGTCCTATTGGAAGCCTCTGTATAACATCCTCGAGTCTTCTGAACTAAAGGCTATGGTGGTGAATGCCAGCCATATGAAAGCAGTCCCGGGGCGGAAAGCCGATACAAAGGATGCGGAATGGATTGCGGAGCTTCTTCAGCACGGATTATTAAAAGCCAGTTATATCCCGGATAAACAGCAGAGGGAGTTAAGGGAACTGGTCCGCTACCGGAAAAGCCTCGTGAGTGAACGCACCCGGGAATTGAACCGACTCCAAAAGATGCTGGAGGGTGCCAACATAAAGCTGTCCGGTACTGTATCTGACATCAACTGCATGAGTGCGCGCAACATTCTGGAATACCTTCTCACCGGAGAATTCTTCGACGAAGCAAAGTATGATGAAATGTATAAACAGAAAATCATTGCCCACAATCTCAAAGCCAGCAAGGAACAGCTTATCGATGATTTAAATGGTGTCATGACCCCATTACAACGTCGAATGATGAAAGAGCTGCTGTCCCATCTGGATGAACTCAATGTTCATATCAACAATCTGGAAGATGAGATTGATAACTTTATGAAACCGGAAGAAAAAAAAGCGACACAAGCAATCCAGGATGTAACTGGTATCGGAAAAAACAGTTCCCAGGCCATTATTTCGGTGATTGGTACAGACATGAGTCGTTTTCCAACGGCCGGTCATCTTGCTGCATGGGCAGGACTATGTCCCGGCAATAACGAGAGTGCCCAAAAGAGGAAGACCGGAAAAATGCGAAAAGGGAATGCTCTTTTACGTTCAACCCTGGTAGTCTGTGCGCATTCCGCTACAAGAAATAAAAATTCGTACTTTTATGCGCAGTTCATGAGAATCAGTTCCCACCGTGGAAAAAAACGGGCTTATGTTGCAGTTGCCCATTCCATGCTTATAGCCATCTATCACATACTCAAGGATGGAGTTGTTTTCAAAGATCTGGGTGCTGATTATTACAACCAATTCAACAAGGAACGTAAAATTAATGCGTACCTAAAGAAGTTAAAAGCGCTTGGGTGGGAGGTTCCGGTAGTTGCCGCCTGAACCTGTTAGCTGAGTTCAAAATAAACGTCAAAAAGGTTGATGGGGGAAGTCTGCGCTTTTTTGGCTTCCCGCCTGCAATTCGGCATGTGGCTGACACCGATTATGTATGATGAAAAAATCTTTACCGACAGAGCGCCCTGGCTTGGAACGGTGTTTAAGCTCAATCCCTTTTATTACATTGCGGCAGGCTACAGGGACAGTATGATGATGGGAAACTGGTTCTTTGAACGCCCGACGATGACGCTCTACTTCTGGGCGGTTACGCTGATACTTATGCTGATCGGGCTTAAGATGTTTAAAAAGCTGCGGCCGCATTTTTCAGATGTATTGTAAAGTGCTCTGGCTTCAATAATAATTAGAGTAAATAGTGAGTGATGAAAATCCTGTACCTGAAAACGGTATGGGATTTTTATATTACTGTTCCTACCTTAATGCTTTGAATATTATGTGGAAATCTACACATCCTCATGGTACAATGAAACTATAAGAAAACGGTGTATTTTTAAAGGAAGGAGTCGATTTTATGGAGAAATTATTTCATGTGGCAGAAGAATATATTAAAGGGATGAAGTGGCAGGATATGGCGCTTCTCAAAATCTGCCTCTGCGCCGCAGGCATTATCATCGGAATTACGGCTCCGAAGCGGTGGAGAAAAGGGCTGCTTGCATTGGCGGCCGCAGCGTTTGTTATCACCTATATTCCGTTGATGGCAAAATTTGTTCCGGCGATGCGTAATCTCGGCTGCTGCGGCGAAGAGTAACATGTTTTCACCTGCGGGCACCGAAAGCTGTTCAATATTTTCAGCCGGGAGCAGAAAAACAGAGTTACAGATAAAACGGCCATGCAGGCTTACAATAGAGCCTGCATGGCCGTTTTGGCGGATAACCCGCCTCTTTACCAATCAGTCCGCCTCTTTGACGGCCTCTTTCATTTCTCTGACATACTCCTTCACATAGGGGATACAGTCCTCCCCATATTGTTTACATAATTTGACAATGGCACTTCCGACAATCACTCCGTCGGCTTTTCCGGCCATCGCTTTTGCCTGCTCCGGCGTGGAAATTGCAAAACCAATGGCGCAGGGGATATCTTTTGCCTGTTTGACGAGTGATACCATGGCCCCCACGTCGGTTGTGATGTTGGAGCGCACCCCTGTCACGCCCAGGGATGATACGCAGTACACGAAGCCGCCGGCCTCCCTGGCAATGGACGTAATGCGGTCGTGGGAGGTGGGTGCAATCAGGGAAACGAGTTCCAGCCCGTATGTTTTGCAGACTGAGCCGAACTCTTCCTTTTCTTCAAATGGCACGTCGGGCAGTGATGAGGCCGTTCATTCCGATTTCGGCGGCATTGCGGATAAAACGTTCTTTTTCCATAGGAAAAGACCACATTGGCATAGGTCATAAACAACAGGGGAATGGAGGTTTTTCCCGGATGCGTATCACCATCTCAAAGATTTTATCAGTTGTCACACCGCCGGAGAGGGCGCGTTCATTGGCTCCCTGGATGACGGGGCCTTCGGCAGTGGGGTCGGAAAAGGGAATGCCAAGCTCAATAAGATCAGCCCCGGCTTCCTCCATGGCATAGACAAGCTGTTCCGTGACAGATAACGACGGATCTCCGCAGGTGATAAACGGATAAATGCTTTTCCGGCTGAAAATGCTTCAGCGATTGATACTTTATTCATGGATATCCTCCCTCTGTAACGGGCAATGGCAGCGCAGTCTTTATCTCCGCGGCCTGACAGTGTGATAACGATAATCTGGTCTTTTCCCATGGCAGGAGCTATTTTCCGGGCATGTGCCACGGCGTGGGCGCTCTCAATGGCCGGAATGATTCCCTCCAGGCAGGAGAGGTATTCAAACGCATCCACTGCCTCATCGTCGGTTACCGGAACATATTCCGCCCGGCCCTGATCGTGCAGGAAGGCGTGCTCCGGCCCGATGCCCGGGTAATCCAGTCCGGCGGAAATCGAATAAACAGGGGCGATCTGGCCGTATTCATCCTGACAGAAATATGATTTCATGCCGTGGAAGATACCCAGCCTGCCGGTTGCGATGGTAGCGGCTGTTTCAGCCGTGTTAACGCCGCGTCCCGCAGCTTCACATCCAATCAGGCGGACTGATTCATCCTCAATAAAATGGTAGAAGGTTCCGATGGCGTTGGAGCCTCCTCCGACACAGGCCATGACGGCGTCAGGCAGCCTGCCTTCCAGTTCCATGAGCTGTTCTTTAATCTCTTTGGAGATGACCGCCTGGAAATCGCGGACAATCGTTGGGAAGGGATGGGGGCCCATGCAGGAGCCGAGGACATAATGGGTATCCGCAATCCTGCTGGTCCACTCGCGCATTGTCTCGGATACGGCGTCCTTCAGAGTGGCGGTTCCGGTAGTGACCGCGTGGACCTTGGCTCCGAGAAGACGCATTCTGTAGACGTTCAGGGCCTGGCGTTCCGTGTCCTCTTTGCCCATGTAGACTTCGCATTCCAAGTCCATCAGGGCCGCGGCCGTGGCGGTGGCTACACCGTGCTGTCCTGCGCCTGTCTCGGCAATAACACGTGTTTTGCCCATTTTTTTTGCCAGCAGAACCTGCCCCAGCACATTGTTGATTTTGTGGGCGCCGGTATGGTTTAAATCCTCTCTCTTTAAATAGATTTTTGCTCCGCCCAGATCCTCGGTCATCCGTTTTGCATAATAGAGGCGGGAGGGCCTTCCTGCATAATTGTTCAGGAGTTCGGTCAGTTCCCGGTTGAATCCGGGATCATTTTTATAATGGTTATATGCTTCTTCCAGTTCGATTACTGCATTCATCAGAGTTTCAGGCATATACTGGCCTCCGTGAATGCCAAATCTTCCGTTTGTCATGCTTCTGTTCTCCTTACTGCGGCTACTGCCGCCAGAATTTTTCTTTGTCTTTTGCCCCGTCTGTTTCCACCCGCTGCTCATATCCACGCCCCAGGGATGTACGGTCTTTATAGCCTCCGTCAAATTATGAGGCCCCTAATCCGCCGGCCAGGAAGTACGGCCTTTTGATATGGCGCAGGAGGGACCAGTCGAATACGGTTCCGGTTCCGCCTGCTCCGTTGTCCAGAAGAATCAGGTCGGCCGGGCTTTTTTCCGCCTGCCGGATGGATTCCGGCGAATCGGCTTGAAAGGCTTTTATGACAGGTATGGTCAATTCTTTCTTCAGACATCTTATATAGTTTTCATCCTCACCGCCGTGGAGCTGTACAGCGCCTAATTCATTGCAGGCGGACAATGAAATAACGGACTCCAAGGGTTCATTTACAAAAACGCCGACAGGAGTGATGGACTCATCCAGCCGGAACCGGAGTTCATGCAGCTTCCCGCTATCGATGCTGCGAATACTTTTTGGCACGTGGATGATAAATCCGCAGTAATCAGGCCGAGCTTCGTTAATCCAGTCAATGTCGGCGGGGCGGGACAGGCCGCAAATCTTTATGCTCGTCATCGGAACGTTCCTCTCAGTTCATCCAGCATGGCTTTTTATCGGGAGAACGCATCAGGGTCTCTCCGATCAGAACGGCGTTTGTCCCGTTTGCATAGAGCTTTTCAATATCAGCCGCAGTCCGATACCGCTTTCTGAGACAAAGAGGATTTCCGGCGGAACCAGGGAACGCATGGCAATGCTGGTGTTTAAGTCCACCCGGAATGTTTTTAAATCACGGTTATTTACGCCGATAATGGAGGCGCCCGCTCTGACGGCCCGTTCTATCTCTTCCTCTGTGTGCGCCTCGGTCAGCACATCCAGGCGGAGGGAGACGGCAAGCTCCATATAGCTTTTTAACTGCGCGTCATCCAGAATCGCGCAGATTAATAGGATAGCGGCAGCTCCGGCGGCAGCGGCCTGGTAAAAACCATATATTCGTCGACGGTAAAATCTTTTTCAGCACCGGAATGGCGGCGGTGCTGGCAATCTGCTTTAAGTACCGGTCGCCCCCTGAAAATAATACGGTTCCGTCAGACAGGAGATGGCGGCTGCCCCGGCTGCCTCGTATTCCCCGGCTATCTGAAGGTATGGAAAATCTTCTGCGATTACGCCTTTGGAAGGTGACGCTTTTTTTACCTCGCAGATAAAGGACATTCCCGGCTTTGCCAGCGCCTGGTAAAGGTGGGGCGGTTTTGTCTGCCGGTACCGAATGCCGCCACCGCTTCGGCGTTATTTCTCATCTCGAACAGGGGAATCTTCCTGCGCTCTTCCCTGATTCGTTCTTTTGTTTTTTCTGCAATTGCTGCAAGGATATTTTCGTTCATTTTGTTCTCCTTACCGATTGCTTTCCCTGATAAATTCTTCCAGTTTTTCTGTGCGCTGCCGTTGTCAATCAGCTGTTCGGCCATCCGCACCCCATCCTCCAGGGTCGGCCCCTGCCGGTCAATATAGAGGGCGGCCCGGCATTGAGGCAGACGGCGCAGCGCTTCGGTCCTCTCTCCGCGCCGCTTAAGATGGCGCAGGTGATGGCGGCATTTTCTTCCGGAGTTCCGCCCGTCAGCTCCTCCTTGCCGCAGCGGGCGTATCCGAACTGTTCCGGGGTGATTTTCGTAGGACTGGAACCATCCGTCCCGGATTTCGCAGACGGAGGTGGCAGAGCTCTCATGGAAATCTCATCGAGCTTATCCTGCCCGTATACGACCATTCCGCGTGTGACGCCCAGCTTTGCCATAACCTGGGCCAGCGGTTCCACGAGGGCCTGCTCATATACGCCCATGACTTCCATATTGGCTCCTGCCGGGTTGGAAAGCGGTCCGAGGATGTTGAATACGGTACGGATGCTCAGCTCTTTGCGGATCGGAGCGACATATTTCATAGCGATGTGGTAGTTCTGCGCAAACAGAAAGCAGATTCCGATTTTCTTCAGAAGCCCGCGCTCTGTTCCGGCGTGATGTCAATTTTTTACGCCCAGCGCCTCCAGCACATCCGCGGCTCCGCTTTGGAGGATGCTGCCCTGTTTCCGTGCTTTGCCACCGGGACACCTCCCGCCGCAATCACCAGGGAAGCGGTGGTGGAGATATTGTGGAGTTTGCGCCGCCCCGCCGGTGCCGACAATCCAATACATCCATATCATGGAGCAGCTTGATACAGTGGGCGCGCATTCCGGCGGCGGATGCGGTATTTCGTCGATGTTTTCCCCTTTGATTGACAGTGCTGTCAGATAAGCCGCCATCTGTACCTGGCTTGCCTGGCCTCCATGATTTCATTCATAACCTGCTCTGCCTCTTCATAGGACAGGTTCTTTTTTATTGAAAGTTTGATAATTGCTTCGCGGATCATAATGATTAACCTCCTGGAAAATATATATTTATTTAAATACCGATTTTTAGATACTGCTGCCAGTTTTCATATGCCGGTTACGGCCTTCGAAATCTTTCTTCCTGCCGATTCGATAAGTTGATAGTTTAATAACACGATTGTCTAACAACCCGATAGTTCAACAACCCAATAAGTCAATAACTGTTCAGAAAATTTTGAATCATGAGTTTTTCCTGGGGTGTCATAATCGATTCCGGATGGAACTGAACTCCGTAGACCTGGGAACTCCCTGTGTTCCACGGCATTATTCCCCCGTCCATCGTACGGGCTGTACGGAGCGTGCGGGCAGTTCCTCTTCCGAGGCAGCCAGAGAATGATACCGGGCCACCCGACCGGGGATTCCAAACCAAAAAACAGGGTGCTGTCAAAGCTTTGTGTATATTTTCGGATGTTTTTCCGTGCATCAGTTCCTTGGCGTAGGTGACAACGCCTGAGGGCCTTGCAGATTGCCTGATGGCCGAGACATACGCCGAGGATGGGCGTCTTTCCTGTGAAATGACGGATCACTTCAAGAATATTCCTGGCGTCCTCCGGCCGGCCCGGCCCCGGCGAGATGACAATCGACCCGGGTGCATGGCCTCTATCTCTTCCAGAGAGCAGGCGTCATTTCGTATGACCTTCAGATCAGGGGTGATACTGCCAATCAATTGGTACAGGTTGTAAACAAAGCTGTCATAATTATCAATCAGTAATATCATAACAGGCAACTCCTTCCGCTGCCTTCAGGGCATTGACGACTGCCTTTGCCTTGTTGCAGCATTCTTCAAATTCACGTTCCGGAACGCTGTCGGCCACGATACCGGCTCCGACTGGATACATACCTCGGCCGTTTTTCTTATAGGCGAGGCGGATTGCAATGCAGGTGTCCATGTTGCCGGTGAAATCGAGATAGCCGATGGCGCCTCCGTAGATGCCTCTCTTTCTGCCCTCCAGTTCTCCGATAATCTCACAGGCCCGCAGTTTGGGGCGCCCGGAGAGCGTTCCGGCCGGGAGGATGGAATCCAATCGCATCCACGGCGTCCCTGTCGTTTCGGATTGTTCCCGATACAGTGGAGCCGATGTGCATAACGTGGGAGAACCGTTCAATGGAACAGTATTTATCAACTTTTACCGTGCCAAGGCGGCATACCTGGCCCAAATCGTTTCTGCCCAGATCCACCAGCATGTTGTGCTCGGCCCGCTCTTTTTCATCTGACAAAAGCTCCCGCTCAAGAGCTTCATCCTCCTGTGCATCTCTGCCCCGCGGCCTTGTTCCGGCCAAAGGGAAATTATAGAGCGTTGCTGGTTCTGCAGCTTTGCCAGCGTTTCCGGAACGATGCCCTTCATGAAATTTCTGGCTTTTTCTACCATCGTCACTCGAAAAATAAAACATATAGGGCGACGGGTTTGGTGGTGCGCAGAACCCGGTAAGTGTCAAACAGACGGCCTTCAAATCAGAATCCGCTGCCATCCGGTTGGAGAGTCAAACACCACCTGAAAATATCGCCTTCATAAATGTACCGTCTTGCCCGTTCCACCATATTGACAGTATTCCTTTTTGGTAGCCAATGGTTTCGGAACGGTCCTTTTCTCGTTTTCACGGCGGATTCGGCGTTTCTGCGGTTTTCCGAAGGGGAGCAGGCAGATGGATGAGCTGTCAAAAGATCCAGTTCCAGCGCTTTTCGCGCAATAGATGAAATTCACCTCAACACGGCAGACGCGGTCCAATTGCATTGGCGATCAGACAATTTTCTATCGGATAAATGGTCAAAGGCAATTAACGTTACGGTCAAACAGCATTAAACTGTACAATGATGCACAGAAACGGCAAAAAACGCTGTTTCGCGCCGCAACTCGTTTCAAAAACAAGGAAAACACCTCGCTGAATACATCATGGCTGAACTGTACTATTTTCTGAAGGACTTCTTCTCCTATGTAACAAGAAAGAACCTGCCTGCCGTAGTGCGATCCACTGCGAGTGGTTTTAATTTAACAGGAGGCATTTTTTCTTGACAGAAAAAAATAGAATCTGTCAAGGACGGGTATCACAGACCCGCGGTGCCACCTTGATTCATGGAGTGATTCCATGCGCTTTGCGAGATACCTGCATATCTCCGGCAACTAACGTATGCCTTACGTCACAGGATACTCGGCAGCAACGCTGCTTTTGACTGTGCCCTCGGCGGTCCATTTGGCAATCTGCATTTCGATCCGGTTCTCAGCATCCCGACTCTGTGCGCGCATAATTACTTTGATCTCCGCTTCATCGGTTTAAGCTAATAAAATGTTATTGTAAAATATACTATGTTTAAAATGATTTGTCAATTATTTTTAAGATTTTTAATGTGCGTTACTGTTCAGACGGTAACGTCACGCGAGGTGTTTTTGTGCGTTTTCTGCACGAAAAACCCGGGGTTCATGGCGCGAAACTGCGTTTTTTGCAGTTTCTGTGCATCGCGAAGGGTGTAATTGTTCGCATCACGCCGCTTTTTGGCATGGTGTGAACAGTAACTATCAGCCGTAGGTTTCATGGCATTGGCTGCATCCTGGTATAACCGGGCAGATTGCGCAGGATGCCGAACAGGAGCAGAATGACGGTCATGCCGGCCAGGATCCAGGTCTGAAACCGCGTCAGCCGGCCGTTTCCGGTCTTTACATAGCGCACGGCTGTCTGAATGGCAATTGCCAGTCCGGCCGGCAGCAGCAGAAAGATGGCGGCATTGGCCCTGAAGGCCGATACAAAGTCCAGGCGAAAGAGCGCCAGGCACATGCGGCTTACACCGCATCCGGGACAATATAAACCGGTTATCTGATGAAACATGCAGGGAATCAGGGGGCGTCCCGCCAAATTACAGATTAATAAATAAAACAGACCGGCTCCTGCGAGCCAGCCTGTCCTGATACAAAGCTTTTTAAAAAACGGTTACGCATCCGGCAGATACTTATTCAGCTCATACTGCAAAAGAGCATAGGCTACGATGCTGAAGCCAAACAGACTGAGAAGCAGATAAACAACCGGCGCGCTGCCCCTAGGGCTCACCGTGCTGTTCGTGCAGCATCTCGACAGCATTTCCCATCTGATACATCCAGAACAGGGAGTAGATTCCGCAGGTGATTAGTGAGAACAGAAAGACTGTCCCTCCGCTGGTGCCTATTCTTCCGGACAGAGCATTCGTCTCGTCATTCAGTACAATCATCCAGTAAATCCCATAGATTCCGCATGTTACAAAAAGCAGTAAAATACACACCGCAATATTGCGCTGTTTCATTGGTTAGTTCCTCCTTGGTACAGTCTTTAAATACACGGCTTTGATTCCGTCACAGGAACGGCGGTTAATCGCCGGAGCCTACAGAGTCTGTGCTCTGTCTTTGATATTCTGATGAAAATTGATAATGTCGTGTTCATATTCCTGATCCATAAGACTGGACGTAATCATGAAATCAGCCGTCGCCTTATTGTTGGCTATGGGGATATCATATACCTGAGCAATTCTGAGAAGCGCCTTTACGTCGGGATCATGGGGCTGTGCGGTAAGAGGGTCGGAAAAAAGATGATAAAATCAATCTGTCCCTCCACAATCTTAGCTCAATCTGCTGGTCACCGCCCAGAGGGCCGCTGTTATAGCCTTTTACAGGAAGACTTGTATAGTCTGTGATCATCTGGCGGTGGTTTCCTGTTTCGCATAAAAATGCTTTTTTCAGGATCTCCTTGTTCTCCTCGCACCAGTTAATCAGCTCCTTCTTTTTTATTATCATGGGCAATTAATGCTATATTTTTTGTTTTCCGATAGTCATCGTTAAATAATCCATATTAATCACTCTCCTTCTCACTGATTTTTTACATAAATTGGCATAAATGTCAAGAAAAAGCGGTATTATTGCATGTTTTTCTCTGTTTATCTGAAACAATCGTTCAGACGAAAGACTCCGCCGGGGGTATCGGCCCCGTCCGCTGCCTGCGGCCGCTGAATGTCTCACGCGTTAAGTGCGGGGGCCGGCCTGCCGGAAACACGCAGTGGCGCGACAGGGCCCCCCCTCGCCACACCGGACATGATCCGTTCCGGACGCGTCCTCCGGGCCTCAGTTATTAATTATAACATTATATTGCAAAGTCAGCTGTTTCAGCATGTAAAAGTATGGTATAATGATCGCATAGCATTATACTGTGCAGAAAGGTTTCTGCGTCCACCGCAGGATGAAAATCAGGATACGATTCAGAATGAAGGAGACAGATGTGGATAAGCCAGGCATAGGCAGCCGTGCCATATTAAGAACCGTCATATCGGTTGTCTGTATTTTTGTAACGGGAATTCTTCTTTTCTATGCATATAATAATATTACGAAAAGCATGAGCGCGAGCAATCTCAGAAGAGTGGCACAGCAGAACATAACTGTTTATGATATGCGTTTTCGGATAACAGGAGCATGCTCCGCAATATCAGCGGGACTTTAAAAATGTTTAACCAGATGGACAGAGAGCAGCTTTTCTCGTTATCTGGACAAAAATGCGGCGGAAAAACCATCTTTTTTCGGCATCTATCTGATAGACAGTGAGGGATACATATCCGGAAAAGATGGGGGGGCGGAAAAAGATTCAGCCTTCCTCTGACTTGGACCGTCTCCTTAAGGAGAAGGAAGATGTCTTCAGGGTCGGGGTTTTTAATAGTTCGGAGGACGCTGTTTTTTGTAGGTATTCCTGTGGAGCCATATGAGGTGGCGGGAGTGCAGGTAGCGGCCGTAGCAATGGCATACAGTAATGCCTCCTGTACGAAAGTCTTAATGAACAGCTTTATGACGGGGCGGCAACTATTATACTGGCCGACGGGTATGGACATGCATTTATGCGTACCGTTGGAAATATGTCACCCGGTGAGACATTCTACAGTGTGGAGACTTATTTTGGGGAACTGTCATTTACAAACGGAATCGTGCTTTCGAATATAACAGAGCGGGCAATACAGGGAAAAAGCACTACCGTATGGGCCAAAGACGGGAAGGTGGAATACTGTATCAGCGTGCTTCCGTTTAAAAAGCATGGACGGATATCAGATTTTTATGGTGCCGGCGGAGGTGATTAAGGCGGCGGTCAGCGACAACCTGAGAAAAGTGCTTGTTAACTGCGGAATGAGCCTTGTCCTTGTAGCGCTCACGCTCATTTATTTTAATTTATATACTTACAGACGTGATAAGGGACAATATCTTGAGATTATCCGTGCAAAAGAAGAAGCCGAGGCTGCCAACAGGGCTAAAAGCATGTTCCTTTCCAATATGTCACATGACATAAGGACGCCGATGAACGCCATTATAGGAATGACACGGATTGCGCGGGAAAATATTGGCGATGGGGAACGGGTGGAGGACTGCCTGAAGAAGATAGATATCTCTTCCAGGCTGCTCTTGGGAATAATCAATGATGTGCTTGATATGTCAAAGATTGAAGCGCGGAAAGTAGAATTGGCAAGGGAAGCTTTCTCGATGGGGGCCATGATCGATTCCAACCGGATGATTATGGAGAGACAGGCGGAGAACAAGCAGCTGACACTGGAATTCAAAAAGACGAATCTGAACCATGATGCAGTCGTCGGAGATTCGGTCCGGCTCAGCCAGATTATCATGAATATTCTGAGCAATGCGGTAAAATGCACCCCGGAAGGCGGAAGGATAACGTTTGAGATTATAGAACTGCCCTGTACCCGCGAAGATTCCGGCCGGTACCGTTTCGTGATATCCGACACAGGGGTTGGGATGTCGGAGGAATTCCAGAAGCATATTTTTGAACCTTTTACCCAGGAAAATGATTATGGAAGATCCAGATATAAAGGAACAGGACTTGGAATGGCCATTACAAAAAAACTGGTGGAGCTGATGGGAGGAACCGTTGAAGTTGAGAGCAGACAGGGGGAAGGGACTGTTTTCAGAGTGGAATTGGAACTGCCCCTGGCTTCCCAGGAGGAGGTTCAAAGCGGGACGAAGGAGCCGGAGGACTCCGTATTCCGGTCTCAGGAGCTTTTTAGACAGTCTGGCCGGGAAGCGGTGCCTCATTGCGGAAGATAATGAGCTGAATGCGGAGATTGCCGCCGCGTTTCTGGAAATGGCCGGGATTAAGAGTGAGAAAGCCTCAAACGGACAGGAGGCGGTTGAAATCTATAAAAGGAGGGAAAACGGATTTTTTGATATTATACTGATGGATATCCGGATGCCGGAAATGGATGGTTATGAAGCATGCAGGCAGATCCGGGGAGCCGGCCGGCGAGACAGTCTGACCATACCGATTGTGGCAATGACGGCAAATGCATTCAGTGAAGACATTGAACTCGCCGGAAAAAGCGGAATGAATGCCCATCTGGCAAAGCCTGTTGATGCGGAGCAGATGATATCTTTATTAAAAGAAGTGCTGGCAGGGGAGAAGAACGGTTAAGACTGTTTCTTCTCCTTTCGTATTGCAGAAAAAGGTTTGTCCGAAGTAATAAAGATACTTTTAAGATAAGCTGTAACAAAACTGCCGTAGAGCTGTCTTACAGGAAAAGGAGGAGATATGAACAACAGCGAATTTGAACTGGTTTATCAAAAAATATGCAAAACAGCTCTTCTATTTCCTGCTGAAATTATGCGGAGACTATGATATGGCGGAGGATTTGGCTCAGGAGACATTTATGAGAGCATATCAGAGCATCGATTCCTTCAGAGGCGACTGCAGACTGGACGTATGGCTCTGCCAGATAGGAAAGAATTTGTTTTACAACCAGCAGCGCCGGGATGACAGGCTGGTTGGTTCCGACGGCATGGAGAAAATGCCGGGAAAAGAAAATATAGAAGAAGCCACAATCCGCAGCCATATGGCAAGGGATGTGATAAAACAGGTGCGGACGGTACCGGAGCCGTACCAGACGGTTTTCCTGCTGCGGATTATTCTGGAATATGATTATAAGAAAATAGGTGAATGTTACGGCAATTCGGACGTGTGGGCCAGAGTGGTGTTTTACCGTGCCAAAAACATGCTGCAGAAAAAATTAAAGGAGGAATTGCATTATGAAGTGTGAAATTATACGGGATTTGCTCCCTCTTTATATTGAAAATCTGTGCAGTGAAGAGAGCTGCAGGGAGGTGGAGGCCCATCTTGCATCCTGCGGCCGGTGCAGGGCGGAATACCGGAATATGACGGCTGAGGTTCCGGTAGCGGAGACAGACGAGGAACGGGTTCAGAAAAATTCTTAAAGAAGCAGATTTATTTATTAACAGTAAAAAAGAGGTGGAACGCTCTTTTTGTGGATCGTGCACTCAGGGTATTTAATTTAATTGTTTTCTGTCTGGCGGCAGTCTGCAATGTCCTGGCAGCGGCTGTTGTAATATTTGGATACGGATTGAGATATCCATCAGTTTATCTGGATTATAAAGGATTTCTCCAGATTCATTATACTGTATGCTCTGTGCCCAACCGTAATAAGCCTGGTCAACCTTTGCATCATGGGTACGGTGGCCCTGTTTTTAATCCCGCCGTTTTGTTCCGCCACATCCCGGATAACGGCTTATATGAAAGTCGATAAGGATGTGGAGGACAGCGTACGGGCCGCTGCCGTTTGCTTTCCGGCTGCCGTTCCGGAGGCCGCAGAGGCCGCGGTTTACCATTACAGTAAATTTTTTCCCGCTGTTTGAAGACTCATGGGAGATGGAGGCGGGGGGTGGAACCTTCCAAAAGCAGGAGTTTGAAAGTGAGAAAAAAGCGGATATCGGAACTCCGCGCCCTAAGCCGAAAAGAGTGAGGACGAAAAGCGGTACGGAGTATACGGTTTCCGGTATATGGTTTATCCGGAAGGAGTTTCAGTGACGGTTATCTTTGATGATGCTGCGGGCCGGATTCGAGTACCGGGCGCATTTCAGCGGGAGTAAGTAAACCGGGCCGGCGGTTATTTCCAAAAAAAATTTTGTGGAAATAGTAAAATAATCTTGTTTTAATTTGTAAAATATGACATGCTATAATCAATTTGCTGAAACATACAGGAACATTGGGCTTAGGAATGTTCAAAATTTAACAGAAGGCAGACGTGCCGATACTATCTGTATTGTTGTTTTGCGTTGTGTGCTGATCAGCCCCACCGAAAAATTGCAAAAACTTATCTGAAAGGAAATGTTACATGAATAGCATGTTAATAGCGTTATTGATTCTTGCGGTCACGATCGCTGTTTATCTGGGGAGCCGATTCCAATTGTAGTTACGGCCATCGGCGCCTCCATCCTGTATGCCTATACGGGAATTATAGAAGTGAATACGATTTTTCAGCGGTTACAACAGTACTACCATTATTAACGCTGGCCGGAATGATGGTGGTGGGATCTTCCTGTTCCATTCCGGCGTGACTGATATCATCGGAGAAAAGATGGTAAAATTACCGGAAAAAGTGAGAGAATATATTATTCTGGCAACGCTTATCGTGTCCTGCGTTCTCAGCGCCGTATGCAGCAAATATCGGCGTTATGGTGGCTTAATGGCGCCGCTCGTTACCGCGATGTGTATCTCTGCCGGTTACGGGCCGTCAAAGGCGCTGCTGGCGCTGTTGTTCGGCTCCCGGTTCGGAGATTTGTCACTCTGGTAGGCGTAAGGTTCAAACGCATCGGCGGCCGGTGTGATGCAGGAACTGGGATATGAACCGTTTGGCTTTTCTCTATCCCACGCCTTTTTGGAATCGGAATCTGCATCATCGGAACTCTCTTCTTTGCCTTTGTTGGCAGTAAGATGCTGCCGGATACCGGATATATTCCTGAATTTGCCCAGACGGAGAAAAGAATTTGATAAAAAGAAGGCCGTAATCTGCGGCCTTACCATGTTCTGTATTGCTGGCTGTGGTGCCTCCGGCTCTAAAAGGTGCCGATGCATATTGCGGCGGTTGTGGGAAGCCCTGGTAGATTGTGGGTTCCGGTTGTATGAGTGTAAAGGACGCTGTTAAGGCAATCGACTGGAACTGTCTGATTCTTGTAGGAGCCTTAAGCGCTATTTCTTCCGGTATCAAGGGTGCGGCGCAGGTGATGCCGTCGCCAATCTGATTATACGGTTCTCGGTGAACAGCCCAGCGCATTCATGATCAGCACGGTCATATTCTTTGCGGCGGTACTTTTTGACAGGTTATGTCAATATTCCGACGATCCTCGTATTTATGCCGATTGGCCTCTCTATTGCCGAAAAAATCGGCGTCAGTCCATATCCGATTGCCATGATTATAACTCTGGCCGGTGCGGCTTCCTATGCAACGCCCCTTTGCCGCTCCCCAGAATATGATGACGGTCGGCTGGACAAAATAAATTCATGGATTTTGTGAAGATTGGTGTCCCGATGGTACTGCTTTTTACCTATGTGGTCGTCGTGGCCCTGATTCCCATTTTCCTTCCATACTAGTCAGACAGGAGGCATGAGATGAAAGAGCTGTTAAAATGGGGCCTGGGATTTACATTTTTCATACGGCTCGGATGTCCTTCCCAGAAAATATACGGATCTCGAGCTGGCGGAGGAATGGAGCGGCGCCGGTATGAAGGGAGGCGTAATCAAGATGTGCCATTATGCCGATACCACAGGCCGGGCTGCAATGCTTCGTTCGCTTTTCCCAGGACTTAAGGTGTACGGAGGGCTGGTGCTGAACCGTCAGGCGGGAGGATTGAACCCGGACGCGGCGGAACGGATGGCCCAGGCCGGGAAAATATCTCTGGTTTCCCACCATGGATTCCCTGAGTTACAGAAAATTCCATCAGGGAGGCGGCACGGATACGGAACTTTCATCCTGTATTCAGGTATGCGAGGATGGAGGAAGGCTGCTTCACGGAGCATATGATGTGCTGGATGTGGCGGCCAGGTACGGCCTGATAGTCGGAACGGGCCATGTGGGTGAGAAGGAAGGCGTTATGCTGGTCCGTGAGGCCGTCCGGCGCGGTGTGAAAAAGGTGGTTCCTGACCCATGCCGAAAACCCGGCTACCCGGTTCTCGGCCGAGGCCAGGAAGGAATGTATAAAGCTGGGGAGCTTTCGTGGAACACAGTTGTTTTACTGTTTACCATAACCGGATTAGCTGGGAGGAGATGTCTGCCCAGATTGGGGAAAACGGGCCGGAACACAGCCTGCTGGTTA
>VOFI01002425.1_pt1 | contig 19382 bp, 25 predicted proteins | sample 5384131 | NCBI WGS metagenome assembly VOFI01 (sample SAMN12384728, study PRJNA508395) | human gut metagenome | isolation source: healthy gut H | host: Homo sapiens
TATTGTATAATCAGAAGGAATAGAACGCGACCTTGAACGGCCTTTACATAGAAGGGAACCGAATCGTATGAGAGCCGTGAAAAAGAAGAAGAAAAGCATCTTTCTTCGGATCGCGCTGCTCGCGTTTTCTGTGTATGTGATCGTCATGCTCATCAGCTCCAATTGCAGATTAATGAAAGCGAGAGATATTGACGGATACGATCAGAAAATCGCGGCTTACGTGCGTATGAACGAGGATTTGCAGAATAAAAGCGACAACTATGAAAAATATCAGGAGCAGCAGGCCCGCAAGCAGGGATTGACCAGGCCGGAAGAGCTCATACTTGTCGAGGTACCGGGCGACTGATACTCAAAAAAATGGTAGTAGGGGAAAACGCAGGCATATGGCACTGGAAGTTGGAGCGGTTGTTGAGGGCAAGGTGACGGGGATCACGAAATTCGGGGCTTTTGTGGAGCTGCCCGGCGGTAAAACCGGCATGGTCCACATTTCCGAGGTGGCTCCCACCTATGTCAAGGAGATACGGGATTATGTGACCGAGAACCAGATGGTTAAGGTCAAAATCCTGAACATCGGGGAGGACGGCAAGGTCAGCCTCTCGATGAAAAAAGGCCGTGGATCCGGCCCCCGAGCTGCGCGTGCGGCTTCACCTGGCCGGCCCGGCGGTTTTGAATGGCAGCCCTCCCGGTCGGACAGCGGCAGTTTTGAGGATATGATGTCCAAGTTCAAGCAGACCAGCGACGAGAAGATGCTGGACCTCAAGCGCTCCGTGGACGGAAAGCACGGCGGCTTCTCCCGCCGGGGTTCCAAATAAGGCAAGGTTAAATCAGGCAGGGCGAGCAGGAGGATCTCCCGCGCGTCCTGCCCTTTCTTTGAAAGAAGGCGGGTTATGCGCATCATACACGCGCGGGTGTTCCCGATGGACGCCCCGGTTATCGAGGACGGATACGTCGACATGCGGGACGGCCGGATCGCTGCGATGAGGACTCATGGCGGACAAGCCGCGGGACGGGTCAGAGGAGCTGGACGCCGGAGGAGGCTGGCTTCTTCCCGGGCTGTCGACGCCCATTCCCACATCGGGATGTGGGAGGACGGCCTGGGCTTCGAGGGGGACGACGGGAACGAAGATACCGACCCCTCCACCCCCAGCTCCGGGCGGTCGACGCGGTCAACCCACAGGACCGCTGCTTCCGGGAAGCGCTGGAGGCGGGGGTGACGACCGTGGTCACCGGGCCGGCAGCGCCAATCCCATAGGGGCCAGTCGGTAGCGATGAAAACCTACGGCCGCCGGATCGACGATATGGTGATCCGGCCCTCTGGCCATGAAGATGGCCCTGGGGAAAATCCAAAAAACCACCTATCACGGCAAAAACCAGGCTCCGGTCACCCGGATGGCCACTGCGGCCGTCATCCGGGAGCAGCTGCTCGCGGCCGGGCGATACGGACAGGACAAGGACCGCGCCGCCGCGGATCCCGATGTGGACGAGCCGGAGTACGACGCCAAATGCGAGGCGCTGCTGCCGGTCCTGCGGGGGAGCTGCCGGTGCATTTCCACGCCCATCGCCTGGACGACATCTTCACCGCCGTCCGGCTGGCAAAGGAATTTCATCTGCGGTTCGCCATCGTACACGGGACCGAGGGGCATCGCGCGGCCGATATCCTGGCGGCTGAGGGGGTGCGGGTGCTTTGCGGGCCGTTGCTCTGCGACCGGAGCAAGCCGGAACTCCGCGGCCTGACCCCCGCGAACCCGGGGCTTTTGTACCAGGCGGGGGTGGAACTCGCCGTCATAAACGACCACCCGGTGATCCCGCAGCAGTATCTCGCATTGTGCGCGGGTCTTGCCGTGCGTGAAGGGCTGCCGTATGAAGCGGCGCTCGAGGCTGTGACGCTCGGACCCGCCCGGATCTGCGGCATCGATGACCGGGTGGGATCCATCACCCCGGGCAAGGATGCGGATTTGGTGCTGTTCCCCGGAGATCCCTGACCATGGCGGCCAAGCCGTCGGCGGTGTTCGCCGCGGGGATGCGGGTGGTTTGAACACAAATATGCGAATGAATTAGGAGGGATCTCCATGCGGGATATTGCCGCCGCCGCCATTGAACAAGCGGTGCGGGATTTGTGTATTGAGGCCAACCGGCATCTGCCGGGGGATATCCGCCGCGCGGTCCAGGAAGCGGCCGGCCCGGGAAAGTATGCCGCTGGCGGGACATCATGCGGGATCTGGAGGAGAATCTGGACGCTGCGGATGAGCTGTGCCTGCCCGTCTGCCAGGATACCGGCATGGCGGTGGTGTTCGCCCGGTTGGGGCAGGAGGCGCATATCACCGGCGGCCTGCTGCGGGATGCAGTCAACCGCGGTGTGGCGAGGGGTATACCGAGGGGCTTCTGCGCTGCTCGGTGGTAAAAGACCCGCTGCGCAGGGTAAACACGGGGGGGACAACACCCCGGCGGTGCTGCATGTCGAGCTTGTGGAAGGAGACCGGCTGGAATTGACGGTTGCGCCGAAGGGCTTCGGCAGCGAGAATATGAGCCGGTTTTCATGCTCACCCCGGCGGCTGACCGGGAGCGGGTGCTCGGCTGCATCGTGCAGGCCGCGCGCGAGGCGGGGGAGCAATCCTGTCCGCCCATGGTCCTGGGCGTGGGAATCGGCGGGGATTTCGAGCTATGCGCGGCGCTGGCGAAACAGGCGCTTTGCCGGCCCCTGGACCGGCCGAACCCCGACCCGTATTATGCCGAAATGGAACGGGACGCCCGTCGGTCAATGCCCTGGGCATCGGGGCCTCAGGGCTTCGGCGGTGCCACGACCTGCCTTGGTGTGGCCATTGAGACCTATCCCACCCACATTGCGGGTTTGCCGGTCGCGGTCAATGTCGGATGCCATGTAACCAGGCATGCGTCGGTGATCCTGTAAAAAAGGTCCGGTCGGGCCCCAAACGTTCACAATTCCTTGTTTATTTTCCTGGGTCAATCTGGTATACTAATTCCAGGAGCTTTCCAGCCGGCTTTTGCCGCCGGGAAGTGTCGGACCCATGAAAAAGGATAGGAGTGAGTCGTATGAAGGTGACCATGACCGGCAGAAAATGCTCTCTTCGCCCGTCCTTTGTGGAGCGCACGGAGACAAAGCTGTCCAAGCTGGACAAATTTTTCGAATCCGATGCCAAAGCGGATGTAACCGTTACGAGTGAACGCAATCTCATGCGGGTGGAAATCACCATCCGCTACAACGGGATGGTATTTCGCGCCGAAGAGGCGGCCGAAGATCCGGGCGAGGCGGTCGACCGGCTGATGGATGTGCTGCTCCGCCAGATCCGAAAAAATAAAACCCGGCTGGAGAAACGGCTGCGGGTAAACGCCTTCGACGATATGGCCGCCGGCGGCGCGGAGGAATATGAGGACGAGTTCCATGTGGTCAAATCCAAATCCTTTCCCGTCAAACCCCTGGATGTCGAAGAAGCGATCCTGCAGATGAACCTGATCGGGCATCAGTTCTATATGTTCCGCAATGGGGAAACCGGCGAGATCAATGGATATAAACCACGCGACTGCCGCGTGGTTTAAGAAATCCAAGCGGCAGCCATTTTGTCATAAACAGCGGTGAAGCAACTGCCGTAAAAACAGCAGACAAAGATGATCCCACATGAGCCCTGCATGACATAAACAGGGTATCACATACGAAAGGATCTGCGCTGTGTCGAGAGGCAATGGTTTTATGGGGGAGAGGGCGCCGGACGACCTCAACACCGCTCTTGCGGGACTGATCCGCTTTATGAAACGGAGGAGACATTTTTTCCTGTTATGAGGAATGGGTAGAATCATGGGGGACGATTCTTATCCTGCGTGGGTTTCAGGCGTTCCTCCATATATTCGAGCACGAGCCGGCCTTTTTCGGGCTCTTTTTCAGATATCTGTATGTATGTCTTCACAAGCTCGACCTTCTCCTCGTCTTTTTTGTCCATGGTATTAGCTTAAGTTCCTTCACACCGCCGGCATAGCCGGTAGTTTTTATACAAAAAGGGAGCCGCCAAACCATTTGTCTGGCGGCTCCCTTGCATTGTTTGTATCGGTCAGTGCTTGCCCTTCCGCACGGCGGCGTACCCTCCCGCGACCGCGCAGATAAGGACCAACCCTCCCGCGACGCAGAACATGGTGAGCACCAGCGGCGAAATCGGCGGTAGTTGCTTGCCCGGATTTTCTACCACTGTGGAGGTAGCCGAAACGCCCAAAACAGCGGCTTTGCGGCAGCGGGATCCCCCTCATACGCAAAAGCGCAGTGTAGGGGAGATGGTATACGACTTCATCTGGCCCGACGCGACCGGCACCGTCAGCTGCAGCCCCCCATCGTTGATGGCGCTGTACGGCCCGTTGTACAGAACAGCATCCCCGTCCCGGATCGTAATGGTCAGGGCCGCGAGATAATCAAGAGCGGCCGGATCGTCATCAGGGCAGCTCGACCTCTTCGAGCCGCACCGTGGCATCCCGCCCCGTGTTTTTTTGATGGTGAGAGTCCCCTGCGTCAGCTTGGTCTGACCGGCTGGTAGTATCGGGTATTCCCAAAAAGCCGCTTGTGCCGGATTTTCCGCAATCATACCCGTGCCCGAGTCGTCCATCAGGACAAATTCCTTCGGACGGAAGATCCGACGCTCCGGCCGGGATGACGCAAAAGAGAGCCAGTATCGCGCACGCGAAAAATGGAACGGTTTTGACCCGACTTTTCATCTTTTCGGCCCTCCCGCTTCCCGTTTGCGCCGGAACACCTCAATGAGGCTCAGCACCACGGACAAGAGCACGAACAGTGAGAGCAGTAACGGGCCGCCGTCAAAACCGGCACCGATCTTCATATTGGGGGCCCGCAGCTCCGCAATCGAAGCCACCAGCGTTTTGTTCTGCCACAGGCGGCCGTCGATGTATAGCCGCATTTCCCGCCCGGTGGTGACGGCAGCCAGATGATGCCACTCTCCCCACCGGCAGTCCGTATGCTTCGGCGCCATCCACGGCCGGCGTCCATTCTTCCACCAGCGTCCCTTTATTTCCGCCGTAGTTATACCCCCAGATAGACCCCGTCGAGGATCCGGCCCGTATCGTCCGTTTTGGAGGCATCCCGCATATGCGGCGACAGGGGTCAGCCAGTTCGTGGTCCCCTGGCCACAGTGAAAACCCGCTGCCCGTAAAAAACCGTCTCTGCCCGCGGTGTCCTTGGCCCCCCTGCCAGTTGATCCATGCGGTAAAGGAGAACGCGGCGAGCTTCATTTGGGTTTCGGGGATCTGAGGTATTCCGACACACCGTCGAGCACCAGCGCCTTGCCGTGCCGGCCGTTGTCGGTCCAGGTCATGTCGCCCGGCGCCGCCTTCTTCCCGTCCTTGTAGAAGGAGACGTAGTCCGAGCTTTCGCCCGGTTCGGTGACGATATTCAGCTTGTTGTTTACATATCCTTCCCGGGCGGCCGATACGGGCAGCCCGGAGAAAAGGAGCAGAAGCAGCAGCGGCACCGTCAGCAACCGGGCGGCGATCCGCGATCTTTTTTTCATATACGCCAGCCTTTCCAAAGGATGGTCTGCGCAGCCTGTGCGCAGATCCCGTATGCATATTCTCCCCCATTCGCACCGGTTTGTCAATGGGGATGGGCGATTTTCCGCATGATAGACACGGCGGCGATGATCCGCGCCATATGATTTTTCATCTTATAGAATAGTAACCATCTGATCCCGGGCGGTAGCCCCCTTTTTATATAGAGGGTGTTCAGAAGTCCGCGTTGGGGAGGCTTTCCTAAAAAGAACTCCGGGCCGGCCCCTGAAGGGCTCTCTATATAAGCGGGAACTGGGGGCCGGTCACCCGCCATTGTGGTATCCCACAATGGCCCTAAAAATCAAAATTACCCGGGGTTCCAAGGGGGTTCCCCCTGGCGCTTTTTCCCCTTTCTTTGTGTAAAGAAAGGGGGGCGCAGGCCAGACCCATTTTTGCGGGGCGTGTTGGAGTTTGTCCGCACATACAAAACGCTGTCCTAACGAAAAGGGATATCCAATGCGCGGCCACCCCTTTTGTCCGAGCTTCAGCTCGTAGCGACAAAAGGGGCAAAAACGCCGCCGGGGTTCCCAGCCCCCAGATTGCTGGCCGATTTTCTTTTTATGAAAATCGGCGTAAACGCCCGCACCTGAACCTACGCCATACAGAGAGGCTGCCGCCCCAAGGGCTTGGGTAGCTATAAAAATCATGTGATTTTCATCACCGCCGGAAATCCCGGTATCCCACAAGCACCGCCGAGCCTCCGCTCACAATACCAGGGAGAGGAGAAAGGCGGACGCGATACCCGCCAGGATGGCGGGAAGCGGCTTTTTCCAAAAAACGAAACCGCGATGACGACGGCGGCCGGTAGAATATAGAGGTTGGTCAACGGATTGGGGTCGGAAGCCCCGCGTCGGTGAGGAAACCGACGGGACGATCAGGGCGGTGAGGATGGACGGGCCGATATAAGACATGAATCGCCGCGCTTTCTCTGGAATTTTCCATTTGCCGGCGAAAACCAGGGTGGGCATCCGGGTCAGATACGTCACCAGCCCGCAGCCGAACAGCGTCAGCAGCAATTGTGGGGTGTTCATAAGAAAACGTCCGTCCTTTCCCGGCCGGATGCCGTGGAGGCCCGCCGGCTGTTTTTAGGGGGTAGCCCCGTCCGGTCAGCCGGACGGGGCGGTCTTTTGCCTGTTCCGGAGCTCCTCCGCGAGAAAGCCGGCGGCGCTGCCGGTCAGGGCGGAGAGGAGGATATACCATTTTCCCGGCAGCCAGAGCGAGCCGCATATGGCCGTGACGGCGGAGACGAGCACCGCGGTGAGCGCCGGGCCGGCTCCGGACGGTGGGGATGAGCATGGACAGGAAGGCGGCCGCCATGGCGAATCCGAAAGCTGGTTCGAGAAGGGGCGGGACCAGGTTGCCGAACCAATAGCCCGCGACGCTGGAGAGGTTCCAAAACAGATAGATATCCAGGCCGCAGCCGAGTATGTAGGACACCGACCCTTTTTCCCGCTGGAAACGGAGATAACTGACCGCGTAGGCTTCATCGGTCAGGAAAAAAGGCGGCCAGCGCCTTTTTTCCCCGCAGGCGCCCTCCCGCACATGGGCAGCCATATCGGCCGACATGACCACATGCCGTAGATTGACCGCCAGCACGGTGATGATCACCGACAGGGGGAGAGGAACCGAAATCATCATCTCCGCCGCCAACATCTGGGAGGAGCCGGCGAACACGAACAGGGACATGGCCGGGATCATCCAGAAGGGGGAAGGAGGCCCTGCCGCCCCATCATACCGTATACCAGCCCATATATGGTGACCCCCGATTCCGAGCGGGATGGTCTGGACAAAGCCGCGGCGGAGCTCCCCGGGATTCCAGCCCCTGGAATGAAGAAGGGAAGATTTCAAAACGGCCAACTCCTGCTTTACAGTTTCGTGGCGGTCAGATATCCGCGAAGAGATTTTTTTCGCGGTCTGGAGACCGGTGTAAGTCCCCGGCGGCTGTCCTCGATCCTTCGAATTCGAGGGAGACGAAGCCGTCGTAACCGCTGGCCCGGATATTCCGGACGATGGACACGATGTCGATGTCTCCCTGCCCCAGGATGGCGCCCCGCAGCATGGTACCGCCCAACGATTCGAGCCATCCCTCGGCCCGGCAGTCGAACGGGCCGTGAAGGCCGGCCAGACGGTCTTTTTTACGGATATAGAAATCTTTGAGATGGATCATGCCGACATACGGCATGCATTTTCTGATGCTGGTTTCCGGGCGGCTCGTCCACACACAGCAGATTACCGGTGTCCAGGCACATTTTGAAATGGGCCGGTTCACCGCCTCGGCCAGGCGGATGATCCGGTCGGAGCCGTTGACAAAAAAAACCGTGGTTTTCCACCATGGTGGTGATGCCGTAGCGGGCGGCATAGTCCGCGACCTCGGCGGCGGCCTCCACCATCATGAAGAACTCCTTTTCGAAATCGGCGGGAGTGTCGGACTCCCGCGGACGGGCGAATGAGGCGATATCGTGCCGCATCCGCGCAATACCCAGGCGGGCGGCCACGTCCACGTGCGCCTGGATCGCCCGGATCTCCGCCCGGCGTTCCTCCTCGTCCCATTTCAGGACGTCGGCCGGAATGGCGTAGTTGGAAAGCGGCAGGGCGAGCGCCTTCGAGGTTTCCGCCACCTGACGGCAAAGCGCTTCGTTTTCGAGCAGGGTATAGCCGATGGGTACGAGCTCCAGATGCTCTGCGCCGTTCTCCTTGGCCCACCGCATGACCGCGGGGAGATCCATTTCTCCTCTTTCCAGGGGTCCGGCAAGGCAATAGCTGCTGATTCCGATTTTGGGCATGGGGACATCGCCCTTTCCGTTGGATTTTCTAGCGGATCCTTTTCCTGCGGCTTATTATACCGCAACGGCGCCGGCCTGGCAATGGCCTGTAAAAAATGCAGGGACGGAAAATCCGTCCCCTGCACGAAAAAAACGGGAGGCCGCGCTTATATATGACAGGCCTCGAACTCCTCCGGATCGGGAAGGGGCCCCACGATGGGCTCGGGATCGACGCCCTGGCGGCGGTAATAGTCCGCGATCGCCATTTTGATCGATGCGTCCGCGAGGACGGAACAGTGGATTTTTGTGGGCGGGCAGACCGTCCAGCGCCTCCACCACCGCCTTGTTGACAGCTTCAGAGCCTCCTCAATGGGTTTGCCCCTTTATCATCTCGGTGGCGATGGAGCTGGTGGCGATGGCGGAGCCGCAGCCGAAGGTTTTGAACTTGACGTCCGCAATCCGGCCATCCTCCACCCGAATATACATCTTCATGATATCGCCGCATTTGGCGTTGCCCACCTCGCCGATGCCGTCGGCGTCCTCGAGCTCGCCCACGTTGCGGGGGTTGGAGAAATGGTCCATCACCTTTTCACTGTAAAACGCTGCCATAACCGGTCAGTCCTTTCTGTCATACGGCGGGCTGTCCGCCGCGGTTTTCCTTCATCAGCCGTTCCCAGAGGGGAGACATGTCGCGCAGGCGGGATACCACCGCCGGGACGGTTTCGAGAATGTGATCCACGTCCTCCTCCGTATTTTCCTCGCTCAGCGTCAGCCGGAGGGAACCGTGCGCCACCTCGTGGATGAGCCCGATGGCCAGCAGCACATGGCTCGGGTCCAGCGAGCCGGAGGTGCACGCCGAACCGGACGACGCGCAGATCCCCTGCAAATCCAGCATCAGGAGAAGGCTTTCGCCTTCGATGCCTTCAAAGCTGATGTTGACGTTGCCGGGCAGCCGGTTTTCCCGGTCACCGTTGAGACGGCAGCGGGGGACGCTTCGCAGCAGGCCGTCGATGAGCCGGTCCCGCATGGCGGTGACGCGGGGGTGACCGCCGCCAGCCGGTCGCAGGCGAGCTGCAGGGGGCGGCGGCCATGCCGACGATGCCGGCGGTGTTCTCGGTACCCGCCCGCCGCCCCCGTTCCTGGGCGCCGCCGTCGATGAGGTTTCGCAGGCGGATGCCTTTGCGCACCAGCAGGCAGCCGACGCCGCGGGGCCCGTGGAATTTGTGCGCCGACAGGGACAGCATATCGAAGCCCATGCCCGCGAAATCCACCGGCACATGGCCGACCGCCTGCACGGCGTCGGTGTGGAAAAGAACGCCCTTTTCCCGGCAGAGGGCCGCCAGCTCCGCCACCGGCTGGAGGGTGCCGATTTCATTGTTGGCGAACATGACGGTCACGAGAGCCGTGTCGTCCCGCAGGGCCGCGCGCAGGTCCTCCACCCGGACAATGCCGTTTTCATGTACCGGCAGAAGCGTCACTTCAAAGCCCTCTTCTTTCAGGGAATCGAGGGCGTGAAGGACGGCGTGGTGTTCAAACGCCGTGGAAATCAAGTGCCTTTTCCCTTTTTTGGCCATCATGCGGGCGGCCATTTTGATCGCCCAGTTGTCCGCCTCGCTGCCGCCGGAGGTCACGTACACCTCGTCCTCCCGGCAGTTTAGGCACCGGGCGATGGTGCGGCGGGCTTCGGTGATCGCGCCGCGGGCCGCTTGCCCGAAACTGTACAGGGAGGATGGGTTGCCATATTGTTCCGTCAGATACGGCATCATGCTGTCCAGCACCTCGGGCAGCAGCCGGGTGGTCGCCGCATTATCCGCATATACAAACCGTTCCATGAGCACACCAGCTTCCTTATTCAATCGGGGATATGGGAGCGTATTCCGTTCCGGAATCATCCCGTCTATAATATATACCATTTTGGTGTATATTGCAATATACCAATCTCACCATATTTCAGGGAAAGAACGCGGGAAATTATGGATAGAATCGAATTTCGGGGGATTGGCCGGTTATCGCGCGTACTTCTGGCTTTCCATAACCGCCATCTGATCGCAGCGTTCGTTTTCCGGATGGCCCTGATGGCCATGGACCCAGCGGAAGCCCACCTGGTGGAACTCGAGCAGAGTCAGGAGCTTGTCCCACAGATCCGCGTTGAGGGCGGGCTTTTTGTCGGACTTGCGCCAGCCGTTGCGCTTCCAGGATTTCGCCCAGCCCTTTTCGATGCCGTCCACGACGTAACGGGAATCGCTGACGACAGTGACCGCGCAGGATTCCCGGAGGGCCGCCAGTCCTTCGATGACCGCGGTGAGCTCCATACGGTTGTTGGTGGTCTGGGGGGCGCCACCGGACAGCTCCTTTTCCCGTCCCCATAGCGGAGAATGGCGCCCCATCCGCCCGGGCCGGGATTTCCCGAGCAGGCGCCGTCGGTGAAAAGCTCGATCTGTTTCATGCGTATCCACCCTGTCTAAACAGTATTTTCCGTTCGCATTCCATTATACCAAAAAATCCCCGGGGAGCAAGATATAAACCATCTTTTTCCGGTCCATACTATGGATATCGCGGAAAAGAGGATGCGGTGCGTCTGCGCACGGCGGAAGAATTTGATTTGTGCGGGGCGTTCCTTTTCCGCATCACGAAAGGATGTTTTGGTATATGAGTGAGTTGATGACGGCGGTCGTTCTGGCGGAAGGGGAGGAGGAAGCCCTGCGCCCCCCTGACCTGCGACGTGCCCAAACCCATGGTCCGCCTGTGCGGGCGGCCGCTGATGGCGTATACGCTCGATCTCCTCGAACGGCACGGTGTCCGCCGTGCCCGGATCTGCACCCGCTACCTGCCTACCCGGGTGGAGGAAGGGCTCGGGGAACAGCACCGCGGTGTGGCGCTGTCCTATCAGGAGTCGGACCGGGACTGCGGGCCGGCCGGGAACGCCCGCCAGGGCGCTGCTCGCCCTCGCGGACGGCGAGGAGACGGTGCTGGTCATCCGGGGGATATCCTGACCGACATCGACCTGACGAGCGCCCTGGCCTTCCACAAGGCGGCGGGGGCGGCCGCCACCCTGGTCGTGACCCGTGTCGGCGATCCCCGGGAGCACGCCCTCGTGGACGTGGGGGAGGACGGCCGGGTGACGGGGCTGATGGACAAGCCGAGCTGGGCGCAGGCGGCGACCGACACGGCGGACACCGGCGTCTATATCCTGGAAACGGATCTGCTCCGCATATGGCCGGACGATCCGCAGATGGATTTCCTGCACGGCTTGTTTCCCCAAATGATCAAGGACGGCCTGCCGGTTTACGCCTATGAGGACGACGGGTATTGGAACGATCTGCGGGATATCCCGTCTTATCTGAACGCCCAGCGGGACATACTGGAGGGCCGGGTGCGCACCGAGCTCCATCCCGCCGACGGGGTGCTCACCGGCGGAACCAAGCCCGCCGGAAGTTACAGCATCACCCCGCCCGTCTATATCGGCGCGGATGTGCGGATCGGGGCGGGGGCTCAGATCGGGCCGTTCGCCGTGCTGGACGACGGCTGCCACGTGGGCCACAACGCGAAAATCCGGGGCTCGGTCCTGCTGCCGAGCGCCTATGCGGGCGACCGCTCCTCCATGACGGGGCGCGCTGGTCTGCCATGGCGCCTCGGTCCGGCGGGGTGCCTCCCTGTTCGAAGGAGTGGTGCTGGGCGCCGGCAGCGTGGTGGGGGAATATGCCTCCGTCAGCCCGGATGTCCGGATCTGGCCGGACAAGAAAGTCGAGTCCAACTGCTGCCAGAGGGAAAACCTGCACAGCGGCCATCAGCAGCTCTTCCAGTTCGATGAAAACGGATTGACGGGGGAGACGGGGGTGGAGCTCACCCCCGAATTCTGTGCGCGGCTGGGCGCGGCCATCGGCAGCCTGGCGCGGGGGGAGAAGGTCGCCGTGGGATGCAGCCACGACAAGGCGGCCTCGGTCATGAAAAATGGCGCTGGTATCGGGGATCCTATCGGCCGGAGGGCTGGTGTGGGACTTTGGAACCTGCATCGATCCCCAGTTCGATTATTTCGTCAATTTCAGCCTGATCCGCACCGGCGTCTATATCGCGGGCGGGCCCCGCGGGGCCGTGCGTCTCTCCACATCCGGCGGCCTGCCGGCGCCGCGCTCGCTCGAACGGGCGGTGGAGTCCCGTCTGTCCACGGGGGATTTCGCCCGGGCCGGGTGGGACAGCCTGCGGGAGCCGACCGATATGTCGGGGATGCGGCAGCTCTACCGGCAGGAGCTCATCAGCCTGGCGCCGGACGGGCTCAGCGGGATGAAGGCGGAGGTGCGGGGGCTCCGACCTGGAGCCGGTCAAGCTTCTGTCCTCGGTCCTTTCCACCATCGGCTGCGCGATGGACGGAGGCCTGCGGCTGCACCTGGGGGCCGGCGGGCGGCGGCTGTCGGTTTTCGATCCCGTCGCCGGGTATGTCTGGCCGGAGCGGGTGCTGGCGATGAACTGCCTGATCGAGCTCAAAACCGGCGGGGATCTCGCCCTTCCCTATGATGCGCCGCTGGCCATCGACCAGTTGGCGGCGAGCTACGGCAGCCAGGTCAAACGGTATTTGAGCTGCCCGTCCGACGAATCCGACCGGGACGCCCGCCGCCTGGCGGCCAACCAGCCCTGGACGAGGGACGGCCTGATGATGGCCGTCCGGCTGCTGAATTGGCTAAAACGGACCCGTTCGAGCATTTCCGGACTGCTCGAGGAGCTTCCCGCCTTTGCCGTCACGGCGAAGACCGTGCCCTGCTCGGCCAATCCCGGCCAGGTCCTGCAAAAGCTGAACGGCGGCCGGCGCGACAGCATGGGGGAGGGAAGCCGGTTCCGCCTGCCTTCGGGAATCGTCCTCGTCCGCCCCTCCAAACGGGGGAAGAGCCTGATCCTGGTGGCGGAGGCGCAGGATTCGGAGTCGGCCGCCGAGCTCTGCGGGGAGCTCGAACAGAAACTTGGTACGGTTTTCCTTGACATCGGAGAGGAAAAACAGTAAAATAAAGGAGATTACTTGTGACCGGATTATTGCAAAGGCGTCCTATGAAATGTGATCGGATGATACGTTGATCGGACAGCTCCACGGCCGTGGGGCTCTTTTCCCGTGCGATATGTCCTGCCAAACAAAGAAACGGAGGATTTTTTGTGACAACCGACAACCAAAAAAAGACCAGCGGCCAGGGACCGGGCAACCGCCCCTCCCGTGCGCCCGCCAAAGGACAGCCCGAGAGGACCCGCCCTGTCGCTCCGGCTGCCGTCCCGGCGGCGGATGCCGCCGCCCCGCCCGGACAAACCGTCCCCGCCGGGGCCGCCCGCCGAAAAAACAGGCCGTGCCGGCCACGCCGGTCAAGCTCACCATGCTCGGCGGCCTCAACGAAATCGGCAAGAACATCACCCTGTTCGAATATGGGGACGACGCCTTTCTGATCGACTGCGGCATGGCATTCCCGGACGACGAGATGCTCGGCGTGGATATCGTGCTCCCCGATTTCACCTATGTGGAAAAGAACCGGGACCGGATCAAGGGGATTGTGCTCACCCACGGGCATGAGGACCATATCGGCGGCCTGCCCTACCTGCTCAAACAGATGAATTTCCCGATTTACGGCACTAAGCTCACCCTGGCGCTCGTCGATTCCAAGCTCCGGGAGCACGGCCTATCGGGCAAGGTGCGCCTGAACGTCGTGGAGCCGGGCGGCGTGATCCAGTTCGGCGCCGTTTCGGTGGAATTCATCCACGTCAACCACTCCATCCCCGACGCGGTGGCGCTGGGGATCAAAACCCCGCTTGGCTACGTGGTGCATACGGGGGACTTCAAAATCGACTGCCCCGATCATGGGGAAAATGATGGATCTCGCCCGGCTGGGGAGCTCGGCAACGCGGGCGTGCTCGCCCTTCTGGCCGACTCCACCAACGCCGAGCGCCCCGGCTATACGCCGAGCGAGCGGGTGGTGGGGGACAGTTTCGCCAACCTGTTCAAAAAGGCGGAAAACAAGCGGATCATCATCGCGACGTTTTCCTCCAACCTCCACCGCATCCAGCAGATCATCGACGCCGCGACGAAGGACGGGCGGAAGGTGGCCGTCTCGGGGCGGAGTATGCTCAATTTTGTCAGTATTGCGACCGAGCTCGGGTATCTGACCGTGCCGGAAGGATCCTGATCGACATCGATTTGATCAACCGGTACCCGAAAGACAAAATGACCATCATCACCACGGGCTCCCAGGGCGAGCCCATGTCCGCGCTCCCGCATGGCCTTCTCCGACCACCGCAAGGTGGAGGTGGGCCCGGACGATTACATCATCATTTCCGCCACCCCCATCCCCGGCAACGAGAAGACCGTGGGCCGGGTGGTCAACGAGCTGATGAACGGGGCTGTGACGTGGTGTATGAAAAGATGTACGACGTCCATGTCTCGGGCACGCCTGCCAGGAGGAGCTCAAAATCGTCCACGGGTTGACCAAGCCCCGGTATTTCATCCCGGTCCACGGCGAGCAGAAGCATATGCACAAGCACGCGGCGCTGGCCCGCGCCATGGGCATGAGCCCAAAAACGTGCTGATTCCCGACATCGGCCGGGTCATCGAAACACCACCCGATAAGATGGAGGTCACGGGCACGGTCCCGGCCGGCCGGGTACTGGTGGACGGTCTCGGAGTGGGCGACGTGGGCAGCATCGTGCTGCGGGATCGGAAGCACCTGGCCCAGGACGGCCTGATCGTGGTGGTGGCCGCCATCGACACGTCGATCGGGCAGGTGGTGTCGGGGCCGGATATCGTCTCCCGCGGCTTCGTCTATGTGCGGGAATCGGAGCGCCTGATCGACGACGCCCGGGCGATCGCCCGGGGGGTGCTCGAGGAGTGCTGCCGCGACCACGCTTACGATTGGACGACGATGAAGTCCAAGGTGCGGGATGAACTGTCCCACATGCTGTTCCAGAAAACCAAACGCAGCCCGATGATCCTGCCTATCATCATGGATGTATGACCGTGCTTCTGCACGGCTGTTTGACGACACAACGACCGGAAAGGGAGATGCCGATGAAAAAAAGCGTTTTGGAGCCTCTCTCCCGCTGTGATCCTTGGGGGCGACCCTCGTCATCGTGACGGGGGCCACCTTTTTCCTCAATCCGCTGGTTTTCTATGTGGAGGCCGGCGTGGTGCTGGCGGTGCTGGGGATCTGCATCTGGCGGCTCAGCCGGATGAAGGCGGATATCGGACGGTATCTCACCCGGATTTCGGGGCACCTCGACCAGACAAACCGGGACGCCCTCGCCTGTTCCCGCTGCCGGTTGTGGTGGCGAGCGAGCAGGGGGGAGGTCCTTTTGGTACAATGAACCCTTCCGCAACCAGGTGCTGGACGGGGGAACTGTTCGGCGATCCGGTCGAGACCGTCGACGGCGGCGCGGGCACGAAGGAACTGGGCAAAAAACGCTTTTTCGACATGGAATACCGGGGCCGGTGCTATACTGTCTATACCAGCACCGTCCGGGTGCGGGATACGGCCCTGTACGTCCTGTACTATGTGGACAACACCCACCTGAAGGAGATCGCCGAGGAATACGCCCTCAGCCGCCCCGCCGTGATGATGGTCTACATAGACAACGTCGAGGAGGTCATGCAGGACATCCGGGACAGCGAGAGGGCGCAGATCACCGGCCGGGTGGAGACCATCCTGGAGGATTGGGTCGGCGCCACCTCCGGTATCCTGCGCAAATACGGCAGCGACCGCTTCATGGTGCTGCTGGAGGAACGCCACCTCGAGCAGATGGTCGCCGGCCGGTTCGATATCCTCGACCGCGTGCGGTCGATCAGACCAAGCGAGGATCAGCGTGACCCTGTCCATCGGCGTGGGACAGGGGAAACCCTGCGGGAATCCGAAGCGATGGCCAGACAGGCCATCGAAATGGCGCTCGGCCGCGGAGGCGACCAGGCGGCGGTCAAAACCAAAAACGGCTTCGATTTCTACGGCGGCGTCTCCAAAGGGGTGGAAAAACGCACCAAGGTGCGCACCCGCGTGGTCGCCTCGGCTCTGCAGGAACTGATCGAGGGCAGCGAAAACGTCCTGGTGATGGGGCACCGCTTCTCCGACCTCGACTGCCTCGGTTCGGCGGTGGCCATGGCGGCGGCGGCGCGCAGCCTGGGCCGGCCCGCGTATGTGGTGACCCAGCGGGATAAAACGCTCGCCAGAGAGCTCCTTGACCGCTACGACCAGGCGGGGCGGGGGGATCTCTTCATCGAGCCGGACGACGGCCTGCCTCTCGTCAACCGCCGCACCCTGCTGATCATCACCGATACCCACAATCCCGATATGCTGGAATGGCCGCCTCTCTATCAGCGGGCGTCGACCGTCGTGGTCATCGACCACCACCGCAAGATGGTCAACCATATCGAAAACGCGGTGATCTTCTATCATGAGCCCTATTCCAGCTCGGCATCCGAAATGGTGGCGGAGTTGGTGCAGTACATGGGGGCCCACTGCATTTCCCGGCTGGAGGCCGAGGCGCTGCTCGCGGGAATCATGCTGGACACCCGCAGCTTTGTGATGAAAGCCGGCGTGCGGACATTCGAGGCCGCCGCTTATCTGCGCCGGCAGGGGGCCGACACGGTCGAGGTCAAGCGGATGTTCTCCGAAAGCGCGGCGACCTACCGCAAGAAGGCGGATATCGTCTCCCGGGCGGAGATCTACCGCCGCACCGCCATCGCGTATGACGAGGACGGCGGCACCGAGGTCCGCATCGCGGCTGCCCAAGCCGCGGATGAGCTGCTCTCCATCAAAGGGAGTGGACGCCGCTTTCACCCTTTTCATCGAAAATGGCGGAGTCAACGTTTCCGCCCGTTCCCTGGGGGATTTCAATGTCCAGCTCGTCATGGAGGCCATCGGCGGCGGCGGGCATCTGACCATGGCCGGCGCCTATCTCAGGGACACCGGCATGGAGGAGGCCAGGCGCCTCCTCGTCAGCGCGATCGATGCGCATATCCAGACCAGGGAACAATCCCTGGCCGCACAGCTCCATCAGAACGAATCGGTTTGAATTTCACGGAAAGCGGGGATGGATCATGAAGGTCATATTGAAAGAGGATGTCAAGGGACAGGGCAAAAGGGTGAACTCGTCAACGTTTCGGACGGTACGCGCGCAACTTTCTGCTGCCGCGGAACCTTGCGAGTACCGGCTGATGCCCAGGCGATGAACGACCGGAGGAACAAGGAGGATGCCGCCCGCCATCGTTTGGAAACGGAAAAAGGAAGCGGAGGACAACTGCCCGCCTGCTGACCGGAAAAACGCTGAAGCTGTCTGCGAAGGCGGGGCAGGGCGGCCGGCTGTTCGGCTCGGTCACGACCAAAGGAGGTCGCGGAAGAGCTGAAAAAGGCAGTTCAGGTCGCGGTGGACAAGCGGAAAATCGACATGGCGGACATCAAGGCCTTCGGTTCCTATGAAGGGCGGTCATCAAGCTCGCCCAGGGAATCACCGCCAAGATGACGGTCATGGTCAGCGAATGAGAAACATAGCGGTGACGGCCGCGCGAGGAGAATAGCCATGCCGGATAATGCTTATGACGAACTCAACCTCCCATACAGCCTGGAAGCCGAGCAGGCGGTGCTCGGCGCCATTCTCATGGAACCGGACTGCATCAACCAGGTGGCGGACGTGCTGCGTCCGGAGCATTTTTATCTGCCCGAGCATCAGGCGATTTTCCGGGTCATGACCGCCAAGCTCATGGAATCCCAGCTCATCGACTTCGTCACGGTTCTCGAGGCTCTCAAGGCGGAGCCTTTTTTGCCGGTGAGGAAGGAAAAGCCTATCTGCTGCAGCTTGCCCAGATCGTCCCCTCCATTTCCAACATCGCGCACTATGCCCGCATCGTCCGGGAAAAATGCGACGTCCGCTCGCTCATCAAGGCGGCCAGGGAAATCATGGACGAAGCGATGGATCCGGGAACCGAGCCCCCTCCATGCTCCTGGACGCGGCGGAACAGCGGATTTACGACATCCGGCAGGGCAAACAGACCGGCGGCCTGGTCCCCATCCAGGAGGTGCTCGCGAGCAACTATGAGATGTTCAACAAGCTCGCCTCCGACCAGCGGGATCAGTTTGTCGGGATCCCGTCTGGCATCAGCGCCCTCGATGAGATCACGACCGGGCTCAATAAATCCGACCTTATCATCGTCGGCGCCCGTCCCGGCATGGGCAAGACGAGCTTTGCCCTGAACCTCGCGCGCAACGTCGCGATCCAGCAGCACCGCACGGTGGCGGTCTTCAACCTGGAGATGTCCAGGGAACAGATGGTCAACCGCCTGCTCTCGTCCGAGGCCCGCGTCTCGAGCAAAAAGCTGCGGGTGGGCAACCTGACGCCGGACGAATGGGGCCGGATCGCGTTTGCTTCCAGCGTCCTGTGCAAAGCCTCCATTTTCCTGGACGATACGGCCAGCGTCACGGTCCCTGAGATGAAAGCGCGCCTGCGCCGCCTGCGCGGCGTGGATTTCGTTGTTGTCGACTACCTGCAGCTGATGAAATCCCCCGAGGAGGATCGACAACCGGGTGCAGGAGGTCACCGAGATCACCCGGGGCCTCAAGATCATGGCGAAGGAACTCAACATCCCGATCCTGGTGTGCGCCCAGCTCGCCCGTTCCACTGAAAGCAGGCCAATCACCGTCCGGCCCTGGCCGACCTGCGGGAATCCGGCTCCATCGAGCAGGACGCCGACCAGGTGCTGTTCCTTTACCGTGACGAGTATTACCGCAATGAAAAAGAGGATCCGTCGTCGGTGGAGATGGGGACGTCCGAGGTCATCGTGGCGAAAAACCGGCATGGCGAGCTCCGGGACCGTCAAGCTCGCATGGCAGGGGGAATTTACGCAGTTCACGTCACTCGAGCTGCATCGAAGCGAGGGATAAACCTCATGGATGTGCTGGCAAAGGCGGTTGCAGCCATTGAACAGGCGGATATGCTGTCCCCGGCGGCCGGGTGGCCGTCGCCCCTGTCGGGCGGCGCGGATTCGGTCGCCTTGCTGCATGTGCTGCTCGTGCTGCGGGACCGGCTGCCGCTGCGGGAGGTCGTCGCCGTACA
>VOFI01000244.1_pt1 | contig 19362 bp, 26 predicted proteins | sample 5384131 | NCBI WGS metagenome assembly VOFI01 (sample SAMN12384728, study PRJNA508395) | human gut metagenome | isolation source: healthy gut H | host: Homo sapiens
TTCATCCTGGACGACGGTTCCGGGACTGACCGCCAGATCCTCTCCGGCATCGCCATGTACTACAAGCCGGAGGAACTGGTGGGCAAGACCCTGGTAGCCATTATCAACCTTCCCCCCCGCAAGATGATGGGGCAGGAGAGCTGCGGCATGCTGCTCTCCGCCGTCCACACCGAGCACGGGGAGGAGAAGCTCCACCTGGTTATGGTGGACGACGCTATCCCCGCCGGCGCCAAGCTGTGCTGAGCGCATCCTGTATAAACAGAGGGGCGCGCCTGCGTTTGCAGGCGCGCCCCTTGCTGTTCTCTATCCCCTGTCCCGGCGCAGCAGGCGCCGGAAGCTCAGGTCGATGGCCAGGGCCCCCAAGGGGCAGTGACCAAGATAGCGACTACCGCCACGGTGAGCACCACCTGCCCACAGGCCAGCGCTCAGGCGGCTCCCCGCCACGCAGAGGAGCACCCCCACGGCCCGGAAACACAGCACCCCCAGCACCGTGGCCACGGCGGCCAGCCCTGCCGCCGCGGCGTAGCCGATGTCCACCTCGGCCCCCACCAGGACAAAGAGCATCACCTCGGCCGCCACCCACAGCTTACCGAACTTGGCAGTGAGCCGCTCCGCCGCCGGCCTCCGCCAACGGGCGCAGGCCCAGGCCCGTCCCCAGAACAGCCAGCAGCCCGGAGAAGGGACCACCCCCTCCGCCGCGTCCTCCAGGGCAACCAGCAGGAAAGCCAGCGCCAGCAGCACCACCACCTTGGCCGAGTCCCGCAGGTGGAAGCGGGTGAAGCATTTAGCCAGGACGTATCCCAGCCCCAGGCCCGCCGCCCCACCCAGCACAATGGATACCGGCACCCCCGCCAGGGCCGCAAACGGGGAAAAGCTGCCTCCCTGAGCCATGCCGGTAAAGGAGGTAAAAGAGGACGATGACGAACGGCATGATGACCACCTTTGTCATTCTCATGGTGATGTTCCAGGGCATCGACTGGCTGGGCCGGCGGCATATTGTCCGGGGCCTGGCGGCGCTTCTTCTCCCCCCTGGCCTGGCCCTTCCTGGCCTCCGCCCTCTCCCTGGCCGTCCCCGCCCTGGCCACCCCGTGGGCCTGGCGGCTGGCCTTCGCCGTGTTCTATTTCCTTTACGGGGTGGTGTATATGGGCCTCATGGCCTCCCAGATGCCCGATTTCGCCTGGAGCCAGCTCTTCACCCGGTACTACGAGATCTACGGCATCCTGGCCGCACCCCTCATGCTGTGCTATAATGGACAGCGGGGCGGAGGCCACAAGCGGCTGTTCTACGCCTTCTATCCCGCCCATATTTACATCCTCTACGCCCTGTCGTGGGGGCTCTATCTTCTGCTGAACTGAGGTGGTATCCATGGCCCATATTCTGGTGGTGGACGACGACGGGGATCTCCGCGCCCTGCTGAAAACCGCCCTGGAGCGGGACGGACACCAGGTCTCCCTCCTCGACCGGGGCGGGGCGGTGAGCGAGGCCCACTGCCGCTGGGCGGACTGCATCCTCCTGGACGTGATGATGCCGGGGGAGGACGGCTTTGCCACCTGCCGCCGCATCCGCGCCCTGGCCGCCTGCCCCATTCTTTTTCTCACCGCCAAGACCGAGGAGGCCGACGTGCTCACCGGCCTGGGGCTGGGCGGGGACGACTACCTGTCCAAGCCCTTCCGCATCGCGGAGCTGCGGGCCCGGGTGGCCGCTCACCTGCGGCGGGAGTCCCGGGCGCCCCGCAGCCGCATCCGCCGCGGCGGGCTGGACTTCGATCTGGAGGAGCGGGCCGTCTACTGCGGGGAGGAGCCGCTGCACCTGACCCGAGGCGAGTATGCCATCTGCGCCCATCTGGCCGCCCACCCCGCCCAGACCTTCACCAAGGAACAGATCTACGAGGCGGTATTCGGCTTTGACGGCACGGCGGACTCCTCCGCCATTACGGAGCACATCAAGAACATCCGCGCCAAGCTGCGGGCCGTGGGGCTCTCCCCCATCCAGACCGTGTGGGGGGTGGGCTACAAATGGGAAAGCGCATGAGGCGGCGGACGGGGCTCACCGCCCTGTTCTGGCGCTACCTGCTCGTCACCGGCGGAGCGGTGGTGCTGCTGGCCGTCCTCTGGTGGGGCGGCCTGTCCGCCCTGCTCCGCAGCGGCTTTGTCCTCCCGGCGGGCACCGCCGCCGGGCAGGCGGACGGGCTGGTCCGCGCCCTGGAGGCCGGGGAGCTGACCCCAGCGGAGCTACCCCACTACTACCGCTGGGCCGCCTTCGACGGCTCCGCCCAGGTGGTGGGGCAGCGCGGCATGGACGAGCGGCACCTGGGCTATGCCCGGGCCGCGCTGGGGGCGACCGCACCCTCCACGGCTTCCCCCTACCAGCAGTACCACCGCTCCGCCCAGCTCCCCGACGGCACGGTGTGCCTGCTCCAGTTCGACTACTCCATGCCCTACGGCTCCCCCCGCGCTCGGGGAGGCTCCCGGAGTTTCAGACCTGCGCCACGGCGGTGCTGCTGGCGGGCTGGCTGGCCGCCGGGGCCCTCTCCACCCGGCACTTCGCCGGCCTGCTCCGGCGGGACGCCGCCCCTCCTCACCGCCGCCACCGGGGCCATCGCCGCCCGGCGGCTGGACGTCCCCCCCTGGACGGGGGCGCCCGGGTGCGGGAGCTGGGGGAGAGCCTGGCCGCCATGGAGCAGCTCCGGCAGGCCCTGGCCCGGTCTCTGTCCGAGCAGTGGGCCATGGAGCAGGAGCGCACCCAGGCGCTGGCCGCCCTGGCCCACGACCTCAAGACCCCCCTGTCCATCGTCAGCGGCAGCGCGGAGCTGCTGGAGGAGGACGCCCTCTCCCCCGCCCAGCGGGAGCGCGTGGACGCCATTCTCCGCAGCGCCGGACGCATCCGGGACTATATGGAGCAGCTCCGCGCCCTCACCGCCGCCGGGGGCCCGGCGGAGGTGGGCGGCCGGGCGACGGCGGAACTGTCCGCGCTGGCGGAGGGCTGGGCGGCCGCTGGGCGCGGCCTGTGCGCCCCCAGGGGGCTGCGCTTTTCTCTGGACTGCCCCCGCCTCCCGCCCCTGTACCCTGTTCCGGTCAGAGTAACCTGCTGGACAACGCCGCCCGCTTCACCCCGGAGGGGGGCGCGGTGCGCCTGTCGGCGTATGTGGAGGAGGCCGTACTCACCGTGGCCGTGGAGGACTCCGGCCCCGGCTTCTCCCCGAGGCCCTGGCCCGGGCGGGGCGGGGCTTTTACACCGGCGACGCCAGCCGCCCCCGGGACGGTCACATGGGCATGGGTCTCACCTTCGCCCGCCAGACCGCCCGCCGCCACGGCGGGACGCTGGAGCTGTCCAACACCGGCCGGGGGCCCGGGCGGCCCTCACCCCTGCCCCTCTGAAGAAGGCGGCGCGGAAAACCGCGCCGCCTTCTTGTATTTTTGCCCGTTCCGCGCTATCATAGAGGGAGAACCCATCCCAACACTGTGAGGTCTGCCCTATGATTTTTGACACCCACGCCCACTACTACGACGAGGCCTTCGACGCCGACCGGGACGCGCTGCTCGCCTCCCTCCCCGGCCGGGGGTGGCCCTGGTGGTCTGCCCCGGCTGCGATCTGGAGTCCTCCCGCCAGTCCATCGCCCTGGCGGAGCGGTACGGCTTTCTCTACGCCGCCGCCGGATACCACCCGGAGAATCTGGAGGGGGCGGCCCTCTCCGACCTGGACGCCGTCAGGGCACTGTGCGCCCACCCGAAGGTGGTGGCGGTGGGGGGAGATCGGCCTGGACTACTACTGGCTCAAGACGCCGGAGGAGCGGGCCAACTCCCGGGACTTTTTCGACGCCCAGCTCTCCCTGGCGGAGGAGCTCAACCTCCCCGCCATCGTCCACGACCGGGATGCCCACCGGGACTGCCTGGACATCGTCCGCGCCCACCCCGGCGTCCGTGGGGTGTTCCACTGCTACTCCGGCAGCCTGGAGGACGCCAAGGTGCTGGTGGACAAGGGCTGGATGCTCTCCTTCACCGGCAATATCACCTTCAAAAACGCCCGCCGGGCCCCCGACATCCTCCGCTGGCTGCCCCTGGACCGGCTGATGCTGGAGACCGACGCCCCCTACATGGCCCCCGAGCCGTACCGGGGCCAGCGGTGCGACGCCGAGACGGTGGCCCAGCTCCGGGGCCTCACCCGGGACGAGGTGGAGGCCGTCACCCTGGAGAACGGCAAGAAGTTCTTTGGCATCGCCTGAGGGGCGGACGGCCTCCGGCCGCCCGTCCATCCTGGCTCTGAATTGATAAGGGAGGTAATCCACTATGATGACCATTTCCTATGAGTATGAGGGGCGCTCTACGTGAACCTCACCAACAGGTGCGACTGCGCCTGCGTATTCTGCCTGCGCCACAACGGCCACAAGGGCTCCATCTACGCCGACGACCTGTGGCTGGAGCACGAGCCCACCCGGCAGGAGGCCCTGGACAACCTGCTGGCCCGGGACTTCTCCCAGTACCGGGAGCTGGTGTTCTGCGGCTTCGGAGAGCCCATGTACCGCACCGACGACATCGTGTGGCTGGTGGACGAGCTGAAAAAGCGGGTGCCCAACCTGCCACCGGTGCGCATCAACACCAACGGCCACGCCAACCTGTTCCTGGGCCGGGACGTGGCCCCCCTGCTCCAGGGGCGCGTCGACACCATCTCCATCTCCCTCAACGGCTCCACGCCGGAGGAGTACTGCGCCGTCACCAAGCCCCGCCAGGGCATGCAGGCGTGGGACGCCATGCTGGACTTTGCCCGGGAGTGCAAGGAGTACGTGCCCCACGTGGTCATGACCATCGTGGACAAGGACAAGACGCCGGAGGAGATCACCCGCTGCCGCAGGCTGACCGAGGACTTGGGCGTTACCCTTCGTATCCGGGCCTATATCCCGGACTGAAACAGCTCTCTCATATGGGCAGGCGCGCCCGGCTATGCCGGGCGCGCCTGTTGTTTTGTCTCTATGCGGCGGAGTCCTGCTCCAGCTCCTCCAGCGCCTCCCACTCGGAGTCGGCGGAGAACCGGAAGCGGCCCATCTGGTCGTAAACCTCCACATGCCCACGTACATAGCGAATCTCGTAATTCATTGGTCAGCGCTCCTTTCTGTCTCGTTGTGAGTACAGTATAAGAAATACGCCGTCCAATAAACAGGACTATTCCTCCAGGGCCCGCAAGAACCGCTCCCACTCCTCCGGGTGCTCCACAAAGGCTTTGGGGCAGAGCTTCCCCGTCACATCATAGTGGCGGATCACCTGGCTGGTGTCGAGGCCGTACTCCTCCATGAGCCAGCGGGTGAGGCGCACCAGGGACTCATAGGTGGCGGAGGTGAATTCCCCGCTGTCGTCCGGGTGGCAGCACTCGATGGAGATCGTGTCGTCGTTGCGCTGGTTGGAGCAGTAGGCCACCTCGTTGAGCGGGACGTTCTGGAGCACCTCTCCGTCCAGCCCCACCAGGAAGTGGCTGGAGGCGTAGGTCTCCCCCGTCTGGGCCAGGTTGGTGAAAAAGCTGTGGTTCTGCGCCGCCGTGGTACCCGGGTTGCCCACGTAGTGGATGACAATGCCGTTGACCTCCTCCAGAGGCGTGCCGGGCCGGGAAAACTCGTTGAGGGGGAGCAGCTCCACCGTGATCCAGTCCGGCGTCTCCGGCAGGGGGCGCTCCCCGGGGGCGAAGGGGTCGATCCACTTGATGACCAGCAGCACCGCCACCAGGGCCAGCAGACACGGAATCAGCCGGGGCCGGGGCCTCACCCGCCGCCGGCGGCGTACCGGAGTCTCTACGGGCATGCTTCCCCCTCCTTTCCACAAATTTATCTCTATTATAGCAGGGTTTTGCCCCGCCGTCTTTTACGGTTTTCTTACGTTTTGCCTCCGCCCCCGCGGGATCTGCCCGGTCGGCCGGACAAAAAGCCCCCCGGCCGGCGCCGGGGGGCTGGTTTATGGTTCGCGGAGGGCCTGGTCGAAGGCCGCCTTGACCTCGGGCAGAAAGCAGACAAAGGTGACGGTCTCCAACGTGTTATCCTGCGCCGCAAAATCACGCACTGTATTCACCGCGATGGCGGCCGCCTCCGCCAGCGGGTAGCCGTACACCCCGGCGGAGATGGCGGGAAAGGCCACCGTCCGGCAGCCGTGCTCCACGGCCAGGGTCAGGCTGCTCCGGTAGCAGGAGGCCAGGAGCTCCGCCTCTCCGTGGCCGCCACCCTTCCAGATGGGGCCGGGGGTGTGAATCACGTATTTTGCGGGCAATTTATAACCTTTTGTGATCTTGGCCTGCCCGGTCTTACAGCCGCCCAGGGTGCGGCACTCCGCCAGCAGTTCCGGTCCGGCGGCACGGTGGATGGCGCCGTCCACACCTCCGCCGCCCAGCAGGGTACGGTTGGCGGCGTTGACGATGGCATCGGCCTCAATCCGGGTGATGTCGCCCAGCACGCACTCAATCTGCGCCATGCTCCTCCTCCTCGCGGGCGTCCTGCTCCGCCTCGGCCTCCACAGCCTGATAGGCCGCCGGGGGCTGGAGCGCCGCCGGGTCGGTAAAGACCTGCTCGAAGGTCTTGGCGTCCATGTTCTCGTACCGGAGCAAATACTCCGCCACGATGTCCAGCTCCCTCCGGCGATGGGTGAGGATCTCCCCGCAGCGGGCGTAGGCCCCGTCCACCAGGGCCTTCACCTCCTCATCGATGAGGGCAGCCACCTCCTCGGAGTAGTTCTTGGTCTGGGCCATGGAGCGGCCGATGAATACCTCGTCGTGGCCGGAGTCGAAGACCACATTGCCCACCTTCTCGCTCATGCCGTAGCGGGTGACCATGTTGCGGGCGATGGCGCTGGCCTTTTGCAGGTCGTTGCCCGCGCCGGTGGAGATGTCCCCCAAAGCCAACTGCTCGGCGGCCCGGCCGCCCAGGCAGACGGCGATGCGCTCGGTGAGCTGCTGCCTGGTCTGGAAGGCCACGTCCTCCTGGGGCAGGGAGATGGTCATGCCGCCGGCCATGCCCCGGGGGATGATGGTGATCTCATGCACCGGGTCCTGGGTGGGCAGGTCGTGGATGACAATGGCGTGGCCCGCCTCGTGGTAGGCGGTGAGCTTCCGCTCCCGCTCGATGACCACCCGGCTCTTCTTCTCCGGCCCGGCGATCACCTTGATCACCGCCTCGTTGAGCTCGGCCATGCTGATGAAGCGGTGGTGTCTGCGGGCGGCCAGGAGGGGCGGCCTCGTTCATCAGGTTCTCAGATCGGCGCCGGTGAAGCCGCCGGTGCCCTTGGCCAGCTCCGCCAGGGACACGTCGTCCCCCAGGGGCTTGTTGCGGGCATGGACCTTCAGGATGGCCTCCCGGCCCTTGATGTCGGGGTGTCCCACGTATACCTGCCGGTCGAAGCGGCCGGGGCGCAGGAGGGCGGGGTCCAGGATGTCCTGCCGGTTGGTGGCCGCCATGACCACCACCCCTCATTGTTGCCGAAGCCGTCCATCTCCACCAGGAGCTGGTTGAGGGTCTGCTCGCGCTCATCGTGTCCGCCGCCCAGGCCGGCGCCTCTCTGGCGGCCCACGGCGTCGATCTCGTCGATAAAGACGATGGCGGGGGCGTTCTTCTTGGCCTGGTCAAACAGGTCGCGGACGCGGGAGGCGCCCACGCCCACGTAGAGCTCCACAAAGTCGGAGCCGGAGATGGAGAGGAAGTGAACCCCCGCCTCGCCGGCCACGGCCTTGGCCAGCAGGGTCTTGCCGGTGCCCGGCGGGCCTACCAGCAGCACGCCCTTGGGGGATGCGGGCCCCCAGCTCCAGAAACCGCTTGGGGTCCCGGAGGAACTCCACAATCTCCTGGAGCTCCCCCTTCTCCTCCTCGGCGCCGGCCACGTCCTCAAAGGTAACCTTCTTCTGCTCGTCGGCGCCGGTGCGGGTGCGGGCGCGGCCGAAGCGGGCGGTGCGGTCCACACCGCCGCCGCCTCCTCCGCCCCCGCCGGCCCCGGCCTGGCGCAGGAACATGAAGTACCACAGCAGGCCGAACACCACCAGGATGACGATCCACGGGATAAAGCTCATCCAGTAGGGAGGCACCCAACCCTGGGGATAGTCGTAGTCGGTGATGATCCCCTGCCGCTTCTGTTCCACAATGAGGTCGTTAAAGTCCTGGTAGAACCAGTCCGGGTTGCCGATCTGATAGGTGAGCACACTCTGGCCGCCCTGGGGCTCCTTCAGGTACAGGGTCACGGTATTGTCCTCCAGGGAGACCCGGCTCACCATCTGCTGCTCCAGCAGCTGGCGCACCTGGGCATAGGTGACCTTCTCCTGATTCCCCATCCCGCCCCGGAGGGCGAAGATGGTCATCAGCAGAACCACGGCGATGAGCAGGTAAAAGCCCACATCGCGCAGGCTTCCGTTTCGTTTCAAACTGCGGACACGTCCTTTCCGGGCAGATTGGGCGCCTCAGGCGCCCGTTATTCCTCTCCTCCGTACACACAGGGCTTAAGAATGCCTATGTAGGGCAGGTTGCGGTATTTTTCCGCATAGTCCAGCCCATAGCCCACCACAAAGTAGTCGGGGATGGTAAAGCCGGAGTAGTGCAGCTCCACCTCCTTGGTGCGGCGGGAGGGCTTATCCAGCAGGGTGCACAGCCGCACGGAGGCGGGGCTGCGGGCCTGGAGGAGCTGGAGCAGATAGCTCAGGGTGTTGCCGCTGTCCAGAATGTCCTCCACCACGATCACGTCGCGGCCCTCGATGTGCTCGCTGAGATCCTTGATGATCCTGACCTGCCCGGAGCTGGCCGTGCCCGCCCCATAGGAGGACACCGCCATGAAGTCCACGGTGCAGGGGCAGGTGGATCTGGCGCACCAGGTCCGCCATAAACACGAAGGAGCCCCGCAATACGCTGACCAGCAGGGGCTCCCTCCCTGCGTAGTCCCGGTCGATCTCGGCGGCGATCTCCGCCACCCGCCGGTGCAGCTCCTCCTCGGAAAAGAGCACCCGCTCCACGTCCTTGTCCAGCATGTGTTCCATACCTCTCCCTCACTCTTTCTTCCAGAATAACAGCTCATAGGCCGCCTGTCCAGGGACGGCCGTCCGGCTCTGCTCAGGCCCGAAGCCCGCCACCGCGGCCACGCCCCGGCCGTCGGCCAGAACCGGAATCCGCTCCCGCTCCCGGCGGGGCACCTTTCGTCAATAAACAGCTTTTTCAGCGTCTTGGTTCCACCCCGCCCGGGCAGGGTAACCGCGTCTCCCGTCTGCCCGGGGGCGGAGCACCAGGGGACCCTCCAGCGCCCCCTGGGCCAGATACAGGGCCCCGGGCTTCCGCCCGCTCTCGTCCGGGCAGCGCACCGGGCGGCAGCGCACCCGCCAGGGCGTGCCCCCCACCTCGGTCTCACCGTCCAGGGCCAGAGGCGTGGGCAGAAAGGGGGCAGGGGTCGGACTGGGTGGTGAGCAGCAGCTCCCTGTATACCCGCTGAGCCAGCCGTCCGCCGGGCAGGAACACCACGGCGGAGGGGTCGTCTCCCCGGGCCAGCTCCACCACCGCCTTGAGGTGGGCGGCGGAGCAGTTGGTGCTGCCGTCCCCCATCATCTCCAGCAGGCGGCGCACCGCCCGGGGGGCGATAGCCGCCGGGAGCTGGGCGATGTACCTGGCCTCGATCACCAGGTCGTCCTCCGCCCACCGGGCGTTCTGACAGGCCGCAGCGGCCTGGGCGTTCAGATAGTCGTTGTCGGTGCGCAGGTAGCCCATGGTCTCCGCCGCGCTCTCAGTGAGGCGGGGTTGAGCTGACGCAGCACCGGCACCACCTGGCGGCGGATGCGGTTGCGGGCGTAGCCCTCGTCGGTGTTGCTGCTGTCCTCCACGTGGGCCACGCCGTTGGCCTCCAGGTAGGCCACAATCTCCGCCCGGGAGGTGGTGAGCAGGGGGCGCACCACCACTCCCGCCGGGGCGGGATACCCGCCAGGCCATGAAGCCCCGCCCCCCGCACCAAGTGGAGCAGCAGGGTTTCCAGGTTGTCGTCGGCGCTGTGGGCGGTGGCGATGCGTCCACAGCCCATGGCGTCCGCCGCCCCCGCAGGAATTCATAGCGCATCTGGCGGGCGGTCTCCTCCACCCCCCAGGCCCCGGGCCCTGGCCTCATGGGCCACGTCGCCCGCGCCAATGACGCAGGGGATGTCCTGCCCGGCGCACCACTCCGCCACAAAGGCGGCGTCCCGGTCGGATTCGGCCCCGCGCAGGTTGTGGTTGTAGTGGGCGGCCGCCACCCGGAAGCCCCCTCTCCGGCCCAGGTGTGGAGCAGGTGAAGCAGGCACATGGAATCCGCACCGCCGGACACGGCGCACAGCACCGTGCCCCCGGGGAGCATGTCGTATTCGGTTGTCAGGGCTTTGATGGTTTCCAGCATAAAGTCTCCTTTGCGGCGGGCGGATGTGGGCATCCGCCCCTACGTAGGGGGCGATGCCTACATCGCCCCATTCCGCGTCAATATTCGATGTGCCTCCGGTCGATGGACGAGAAGGTGGTGTACTCGGGCAGCCACTGGAGCTCCACGGTGCGGGTCTCGCCGTGGCGGTTCTTGGCGATGATGCACTCGGCCAGGTTGTGGTTCTCGTCGCTGTCGTTGTAGTAGTCGTCCCGGTAGAGGAACATGACGATGTCGGCGTCCTGCTCGATGGCGCCCGACTCACGCAGGTCGGAGAGCATGGGCCGCTTGTCGGAGCGGCTCTCCGGGCCGCGGGAGAGCTGGGACAGGCACACCACCGGCACGTTCAGCTCCTTGGCCATGATCTTCAGGGCGCGGGAGATGTCAGAGACCATCTGCTGCCGGTTCTCGCCGCTGCGGGTGGGCCCGCCGGCGGAGGTCATGAGCTGGAGATAGTCGATGATGACCAGCCCCAGATTATCCACCCGGCGGCACTTGGCGTTCATATCGGCCACGGAGAGGGAGGGGTTGTCGTCGATTAAAATCTGCGTCTGGTTGAGGGCCGCCGAGGCGGCGGCGATCTTGGTCCAGTCCTCCTCCCCAGCTTGCCGGTGACCAGCTTTTTGTTGTCCACAAAGCTCTCGCCGGAGATGAGGCGCATGGCCAGCTGCTCCCGGCTCATCTCCAGGGAGAAGAAGACCACCGTTTTGCCGGAGAACTTGCCCGCGTGGAGGAGCATGTTCAGGGCGAAGGAGGTTTTGCCCATGCCGGGGCGGGCGGCCAGGAGGATCAGATCAGACTTGTTCAGGCCCGAGATGGCCATGTCCACGTCGGGCAGGCCGGTGGACAGGCCGGGCACGGCGGAGTCGCTGGCGGCCAGCTCGTTGAGCCGCTCGTACACATTGAGGATGACGCTGGAGATGTGGGCCAGACCCTGGGCGGACCGGCCCTGGCGGATGGCGTAGATGCGCTGCTCCGCCGCCTCCAGCACCTCCTGGGCGGTGCCGGTGCCCTCCTGCACCATGGCAGTCAGCTCTCCCGCCGTCTCGGCGATGCGCCGTAGCAGGGCCTTGTCCTTGACGATGGCCACGTACTCCTTCACGTTGGCCGCCGTGGGGGTGATCTCCATGAGCTGGAGGATGTAATTGCGGGAGGTGTTCTCGTCATACACCCCGTTCTGCTTCATGTGCTCCAGCACCGTCACCGGGTCGATGGTGAGGGAGAAGTTGAACATGGAGTAGATGGTCTCATAGATCTCCCGGTTGGTGCGCAGATAGAAGTCCTCCGGCCGGAGGGCCTCGATCACCTCGGGCACGCAGCGGGCGTCAATGAGCATGGAGCCGAGCACGGACTGTTCGGCCTCGGTGCTGTGGGGCATCTGCCGGGTCAAAAGCTCCTCTTCACTTGGCATGTTCCTCACCTCCGGGAGCGTAAAATGCGGGCGGGATAAAACACAAACGCCGCAGGGGCGACCCCTGTGAGCGCCCGCGGGCGGCCATAAAGGCCGCCCCTACCCAGGGCAGACCGGCTGAGCGTATACAGGGACGGCCTCTTTGCCCTCCCGTTCCCGGTTCAGGCCTCGGCCACGACCACCTTGAGGGTGCCGGTGACCTCGTACCCCAGCTTGACCTTCAGCTCATAGCCGCCGAAGGCCTTGATGGGCTCGTCCTGGACGATCTTGGTCTTGGGGATGGCGATGCCGTGCTGGGCCTGGAGGGCGTCGGCGATCTCCTTGCTGGTCACCGCGCCGAACAGCCGCCCGCCGTTGCCGCCCTTGGCCACTACCTTCACGGTCAGCTCCTTGAGCTTGGCGGCGGTGGCCTCTGCCTCCGCCTTCTCGGCGGCCTCCTGGGCCTTTTTGGCCTTCTCCTGCATCTTCATGGTGTTGACGTTCTCCGCCGTGGCGGGCACCGCCAGCTTCCGGGGCAGGAGAAAATTGCGGGCGTAGCCGTCGCTGGCCTCGATCATCTGGCCCTTCTTGCCCTGGCCCTTCACGTCCTGCTGCAAAATCACTTTCATCGGGATAACTTCCTTTCCAAATCTCAAAACTTATTCAATAGGGCACGTGAAATTCCGACACCCGCCAGCCGTCGGCGGTGCGCTCCATGCGAATGGGCCAGCGCTCTGTGCTGAGCGGGCGGGCGCCCGTCTCATCCGGCTGCACAGTCAGATCGGCGTAATGCCCCACCAAGTAAAACTCCACAGCGTCCTCGCTTTGGCTCACCAGCTCATAGGTGTCCGGCACATCGGCCCAGCCATACTCCAGACTGCTGCCCGCTCCAGCTCCAGGAAGCATGTCCGGCCCTCCCCATCGGCGGTGAAGATGGGGAATCGCCCCCCGTCCATATTCTCCGTCCACAGCAGCTTCTCCTGGTACGCCGGGGTGAAGATGCCGTCCAGCATGGCCTGGAAGTCCTCCCACCGGGCGTACCGCCCCTGGGCCACCAGATAGGTCCAGCCGCTGTCCAGGGTGACCGTCTCATAGTCCCCCAGCTCCGGCGGATCGCCGCCGTCCAGGGGATAGCTGTCCACGCCGCTGGTGGAGCAGCCCATGAGGAAGCTGGCGGCGCTGTACGCCCGCAGGAAGAGCGCCTGCTGCTCCGCGTCCAGGAAAGCGGGCGCCGGCTGGTCCGCCATCCAGTCCGGGATGGGGGGCTCCGCCGGAGCTGGGGCCTCCGTCGAGGCCGGAGTGACCTCCGCCGGGGGCGTGGGGGTCTCTGCCGTCGGAGCGGCGCAGGCACCCAGAACCAGCGCCAGGCCGGCCGCCAACAGCACCAGCGGTCGTTTCACACTTCTCACTCCTCCTCCAGATATGCGTCAATGGCCTGGAGGAGCATATCGTTGACCTCGTCCACGCCTTTGCCCGGCACCTGGGCGCCGGCGGTGGCGGCGTTGCCGCCGCCGCCCAGCTTCTCCAGCACCACCTGCACGTTCACGTCCCCCATGCTGCGGGCGGAGAGGATCACCCGCCCCTCCTGGTCGGGGAAGAGGACGAAGGAGGTGTCGATGCCCGAGATGTTGAGCAGCTCGTCGGCGGCCTGGGCGGCGGTAATGCGGCCCACGGTGTGGTCCACCTTGGCTACGGCAATGCCCTCATGGTACATTTTGGCGTTCTGAATAATGTCGTACTTGGCGATGGTGCCCTCCAGGTCGTTCTGGAACAGCTTCTTGACGTCGCCGGTGTCCGCACCCGAGCGGCGGAGAAAGGCGGCGGCCTCAAAGGTGCGGCTGCCGGTACGCATGGTAAACTGCTTGGTGTCCAGTACCATCCCGGCCAGCAGGGCCTCCGCCCTCGGTCTTGAGCAGGTCGGCGGGCTCTAGCAGGTACTGGAGCAGCTCGGTGACCAGCTCGCTGGCGGAGGAGGCGTAGGGCTCGTGGAAATTGAGGGCCGCGTCAGCGATATAGGAGGAGGCCCGGCGGTGGTGGTCGATCACCGCCACCTTGTGTACCGCCTCCAGCAGATCCTGGCTCACCACCTGCTCGGGCCGGTTGGTGTCCACCACCACCAGCAGGCAGTTGGCGTCGGCCAGCAGGATGGCATCCTGCTGGGAGAGGAACACATCCTTGTACTCGCCCAGCCCCCCCAGCCGCTCGGACATCTCGCTGGCCGGGTTCTGCCCGGCCTCCTTGATGATGTGCACCGGCGCGCCCTTCTTCCGGGCCATGGCGCACACGCCGGCGGCGGCGCCGATGCAGTCCATGTCGGGGTACTTGTGGCCCATGACAAACACCCGGGAGGCGTCGGCCATCAGCTCGCCCAGGGCGTTGGCCATGACCCGGCTCTTAACCTTGGTGCGCTTCTCCAGCTCCTTGGTGCGGCCGCCGTAGAACTCGAAGTTGAACTTGTTCTTGACCACCACCTGGTCGCCGCCCCGGCTCAGGGCCATCTCCACCGACAGGGCCGCGTACTGGAACAGCTCGGCCAGGGTGTCGGCGTCCTTGCCGACGCCGATGGACAGGGTGGCCTGGATGCCCGAGGGCTGACCACCTCCCGCACCGTCTCCAGGATGGAGAACTTGCCCTCCTGAAACTGGGCCAGAAACCGCTCCTCAAAGACAAAGAGGTAGCGGTCCCGCTCGTACCGGCAGAACAGCCCCTGAGCCGGGGCCACCCACTGGGCCAGCCGTTCGTCGATGCCGCTGCGCATGGCGGAGCGGGCGGAATCGGTGGCCCCCTTCATCAGCTCCTCATAGTTGTCCACGGTGAGAATCCCCACCACCGGCCGGGTGGAATAGTAGATGTCCCGCACCTGGGCGAAGTCGGTGACGTCCACCCAGTAGGTGGTGGCCAGGTAGCCCCGCCCGCCCTGATCCTCGGTGCGGACCAGGTGGCCGAAGACCAGGAAGCGCCGTTCCCCGATGCGCACCTCGGTGGGGCACTCGGTTTTCCCCTCCATGAGCCAGCGGGAGGAGAAGTCAGGCACCGCCGCGGTGATTTTGGTGTCGAACAGGTGCTCCCGCTCGCCGGTGAGCTGGAGAAAGCGGTCGTTGGACCAGATGACCTCGTCGTTCTCCGGCCGGAAGATCACCATGGGCAGCGGGGCGTTGACCATGGTATCCTTGGTAGCCGTATCCATGTTGCAGGTGACGCTCTCGATGTATTTGATGATCTCCTTCTGCCTCTGGGCGTTGCTGCGCCGGAAGTAGAGGTAGAGCACCGCCACCACCGCCGCCTCGATCACCGCCACCGCCACGCTGAACAGGGCCGACACCGCGGCGAAGAGGAGCAGGAACACAAAGTAGAGCCGCAGGCTGGGCTCCAGCAGATGGGTCAGCTTGTTTTTCCGCATTGAGACACCTCCCAAGCAGGTCGTTCGGTGCAGAACACACATAATAAGAGATATTATTATATCAAAGGGCCGCCCCAAAAACAAGCCCGCTTGCCCTGGTTCTTGCCTTGTGATAGAATATTCCGGGTATTGTATCATGCTTTACATTCTTTTTTTCCCCTGCACTGCCATACTTTTGGAAAACAAATGAACGATCGAGGAGGCATTCCCATGAAGGAATATCCCGTGCAGCGCGCCGCGGTGCTCAAGCCGAAGCCCGATCCCGACACGCTGGTCTTCGGCAAGACCTTTACCGACCATATGTTTATCATGGACTACACCGCCGGCCAGGGCTGGCACGACGGGCGCATCGTGCCCTACGGCCCCCTCGCCCTGGAGCCCTCCGCCATGGTGCTCCACTATGCCCAGGAGGTCTTTGAGGGCCTGAAGGCCTACCGCGGCCCCGATGGCGGGGTGCAGCTCTTCCGCCCCATGGAGAACGTCCGGCGCATCAACTCCTCCTGTGAGCGCATGTGCACCCCCCCCCTGCCGGAGGAGGACGCCTTGGCCGCCATTGAGCAGCTGGTGCGCCTGGAGGCCGGCTGGGTGCCCTCCAAGCCGGGCACCTCCCTGTATATCCGCCCCTTCATCATCGCCACCACTCCCTCCCTGGGCGTGCACGCCGCCCACGACTACCTGTTCTGCATCATCACCTGCCCGGTGGGCGCCTATTACGCCGAGGGGATCAACCCGGTGAAGATCTATGTGGAGAACGAGGACGTCCGCGCCGTCAAGGGCGGCACCGGCTACACCAAGTGCGGCGGCAACTACGCCGCCTCCATCCGCGCCGGGGAGCGGGCGGAGCAGAACGGCTACGCCCAGGTGCTCTGGCTGGACGGCGTCCACCGGAAGTATATTGAAGAAGTGGGCTCCATGAACGTCATGTTCCAGGTAGGCGATACCGTGCTCACCCCGGAGCTCACCGGCTCGGTTCTGCCCGGCATCACCCGCAAGTCCTGCCTGGAGCTGCTGAAAGTCCTGGGGGCTGAAGGTCCCAAAGAACATACAGAAATCCCCCATAAGCAACAAGGTTTGCTTTATGGGGGATTTCTTGTTTTAATTGTCGTTTTTGATATTATTCAACAGTCTCAATAGAATCCACAATGCTCATTCTTGCAATAGAACGCAGAGGAATTGCCGTTGCAAGCAGGCAGGCCACAATAGAAATAATCGCAGCTTCCACAATCGCCATAACCGGAACAGCGACAAGCTGTAAAGCATCGGTCTGTGCTGCTCCGACAAAGATACAGCAGACATAGCCAAACACTGCTCCAATCACTGACGCAATGATACCGTAATAAGCGCCCTCCCACAGAAATGTTTTATAAAGGCTTGCGGCACTCATTCCAATAGCCCGCTGCATCCCGATTTCACCGACACGAGTATGAATATTGCTGTAAACGGTATTGATGATGTTCAGGATGCCAATGATACCGATAAAGATGATAAGCACCCAGCACAGCATTTTGATCTGTTCAAAGCTTTCTATCATCTCATTGCTGCTTTGGAGATAGGAAAGCCAATGTGTTCCTGGATAATTGCTGCACCAGCTATCCAACCAGCTTTCAAAGGTATCTGTATCGGCGTTATCCTGTAATGTAGGATAGACTTCTGAATAACTGTCGTTTCCGAGCAGTGAACAGTATATTTCGTCATTCACGATGAGTTGAACACCATTCGTAAAGCCATCATTATTGATTGTGATTGCTGTATCGATCAATCCTAATACAGGAAGTGTTCTGTCTCCCAGTTGAATGGTATCACCTACGGTAAGATCAGTCTGCTGAACAGTTGTATCTCCATAAGAAAAGGCAATGGGATTTTTTACAAGGCAGCCTGTTCCATCTTTCAAAGCCTGTTTATCCTGAGCAGACAAGTTAGGAGCATAGATTTGTAATTGTGCTTCATCCACATTTACAAGCTGCAAGGTTTCATGGCTCTGTACGGAAAGATCAGTTTCAAAGGGCAGTATATCACCGGCACCTGGCATAAATACAGAAAGCCGTGTAGTGGAAACACTTTCTACTGCGTCATTTTCCGCTAATGTTTTTACGGCTTCTGATGGGATGCCAACGGTTTCATTTGTAACTGCATAGTCGCTGAAATACATGTCCTGAACGGAACTGCTGGCATCAAGCAGCCCTGTAAAGCTCTGCAAGGCAACAAATACGGTAATACTCATAACCAAAGACAGAATGGTAACTGCTGTTCTTCCACGCCCTCGTTTTAGGTTGAGCCTTGCATAATAGGCTTCAAAATTACGGATGTTGCGGTTCCTTTTTATCCTGCGTTTGATTTTCACAGTCTGCCCCGACATAGCAACAGTAGGAGATACATGGGATGCGTACCGGGCAGCAGGAAAGGCAGCCAGCAGAGCAAACAGAAGTATGACTGCGATACTGGCAAAGAGCATCGGTAGTTTTACCGTACTGGCGGTGTTGATTGCAGAGTTCAATTCGGAAGTGCTGTTTGCCATGAACAGATCGGGATTGAGAAGCCCCGTAGCCGCAATCAATACACCTTTTGCCGACAATATACCGAGCAGCAATCCGATAGGAATACCGGCTCCACAGAGAATCAAAAGCTGCAAAGAAACCAAACGATAGATTTGCCCTCGTTCTCCACCAATCGCACGAAGTGTTCCGTATTCTTTGATGCGTTTTGTGATAGAGATTTTCAGAATGTTGTAGATTACCAGCCCAGCCGCCAGCAAGACCAGAACACCCACCAAAATACACGCCGCAGTCATAAATGAAAATCCCGTACCGGTATCGCTGTCTGCCGCTTCATCATAGGAAATACCAATAGCGTCAAGCAAAACCCAGTTATATTGGATATACCGTTCATCCACGTTCAAATCTTCTGCGAGAGCATAAATGATGCTTTGAAAATTTTGCTTGTCATAAGTCTTAAAATCTGTGGAATAAAGCAGATACTCTTCTGGCAACAGTTCTTCTGCGGTTCCCTCACCGACAATCCCCTCAACCGTACCAGATGCGTAGCCGATATAGCTGCTTTCCAGAATGCCCGTCAATACAAAATCAGCAGAATATTCTAACTCTGACAGCGATCCATCCATAACGGAAACACTCAAATCCAGAGAAACGGTATCGCCAATTACAGCGTCCAATCCAAGATATTGAAGCGCATCCTCCGACAGGGCAATCTCAATCGCTTCCTCTGGTAATCGTCCCTCTTTTACGTTTCCGATTGCCGGGTACATAGATAATGCGTTATCGTGATATTCCCGAAGATATAAAGATAAACTACTGTTGCCTAATGGTGTGCTGCCGATAAAGATCGTATCGCCTACATCATATAGGCGATCATCTTCATGCAGCTTTTGCGCTTGTTCCTTGCCAAGCTGATGAAAGGTTGCATAACGGTTTCCGTTCAGACCCGCCGCCTGCTGAATACGCATGGATTGCAATATACCAATAGACTGACCGATCACTGTCGTCATAATCGTGGACATGATAACTGCAACCAAGATCAGGATTGCCGTGATTTTCTGTGCTTTCAGTTCTTTCCATGCAAGAGCTAAATAAGATTTCATCTTGCTGTCACCTCCGAAAGAACACCGTCCACAATTACAAATTGCCGGTCTGCCATTCTTGCAATGCGGCTGTCGTGAGTGATGATAACAAGCGTTTTCCCCATCTTTTTCCATATGCTTTGCAGCATTTCCATAACCTCGCCGCCGCTCTTGCTGTCCAGATTTCCAGTCGGTTCGTCAGCAAAAATAATATCCGGCTTTGCGATCAGGGCGCGGGCAATCGCTACACGCTGTTGCTGACCGCCGGAAAGTTCATGGGGCAAATGGGTCAGCCGTTCACGAATACCTAACAAATCCGTAAGCTGATTTAGATATACTTCGTCCGGCTGCTTTTTGTCCAGAAGCAGGGGCATGATGATGTTTTCTTTTGCGGTCAGCACAGGGAGAAGATTGAATTGCTGAAAGATAAATCCGATGCGCCGACGGCGAAATGAGGACAGTTCTTTGTCATTAAAACGATAAATGTCTTTTCCATCGTATGTCAGACTGCCGGAAGTCGGCTTGTCCAGTCCAGACAGCAGGTGGAGCAAGGTACTTTTGCCGCTGCCAGATGGTCCCATAATAGAAATAAAATCGCTGGATGCAATTTCAAGGTTGACTT
>VOFI01001536.1_pt1 | contig 19349 bp, 20 predicted proteins | sample 5384131 | NCBI WGS metagenome assembly VOFI01 (sample SAMN12384728, study PRJNA508395) | human gut metagenome | isolation source: healthy gut H | host: Homo sapiens
CGCTGGAGGTATTCAGCGCCTGCTTATCCGTATTGACGGCGATGAAATCCACGCCTTTTACGCCGGAGCGCACCATGCGGTTGACCACATTATTGCCGCCGCCGCCGACGCCCACCACCTTGATACTTACCACGTTCTCCGGTCCCGTTTCAAACCCAAAAGCCATGACGCTTCCTCCTGCCGTAATTTGTATGTCAAAGACACGTTTTCTGTCCGTATACCCAAGATACAGTATTTTGTTTATTGTATTACGGTTTACCTGTCCCGTCAAGTGTTCCGACGGGATTTCCCGAAAAAATCCCTTATCCGGGAATAAACCGGGCGCTGCCCTCGGCATCCCAGCGGATGGTGCCGGTCTCGTTTTTCGTTGAATGTGCTCCACGCCGGTGACGGCGGTCTCGCCCTCCGCCTGAAGGCCCGCCAGCACCAGCGATGCGCCGCCCCGCAGCTCCTTGGCCCGGACAGCGGCTCCGTGGAGCCGGTCTACGCCGCATACCACGGCCACCCGGCCCTCCAGTCGGATATCCGCTCCCATCCGCACCATCTCCGGCACATGGCGGTAGCGGCTGTCGAAGATGTTCTCCACCGGCTCATGAGGTGATCCGGCACATCCCAACGGGTCAGGTCTGCGGCGTCCACCAGCAGGTCTCTGCCCTGCCAGTCCGCACGGCAGCCCAGATGCCGCAGGATCTCCATGGCCGTCTCCACGTCCCGCAGACGGGGACAGTGCCGGATGCGGCACACCTCCCCGCTCAAAAGGGTGGCTGCCAGAATGGGCAACACGCTGTTTTTGGCCCCCTGCACCGTCAGGCTGCCGGAGAGGGGCCGCCCGCCCCGGATGATGATCGCACTCATATGCCCCCGCCTTTCTTAGCGTTTTCGCCATCCTATGCAGGGGGACAATGTGTGGTGTTACTTCCGCAGGGCCATGACGGTCCGATAGATGCGTTCCGTGGCGTCGGGGATGCCCAGCTCCGCCATGCCGGCGCTCATGCTGCGGCGCAGCTCCGGGGAGCGGAGGATCTCTCCGGCGGCCCGGTAGAGGGCTTCGCCGGTGGCATCCTTCTCCAGAATGACCCGTGCGCCGCCGTGCTTTTCCAGGATCCGGGCATTCTTCTCCTGATGGTTGTTGGTGACGTAGGGGGAGGGGACGATCACCGCCGGGACTGCCAGCGCCGTCAGCTCGCTGACGGTGGAGGCTCCCGCCCGGCAGATCACCAGATCCGCCGCACGCATGACATCCGCCATGTCGTAGATATACTCCCGGACATCCAGTCCCGGTGTCTTCGTCAGCTGCTCTGCCTCCAGCGTCTGGCGCATGGTATCCCAACTGCCCTTGCCGGCGGCGTGGATGTGGTGAAAGGGCATTCCGTCCCTCGCCTCCAAGCGGAAGAAGTCCAGCATATGCTCGTTCATGAATCGTGCGCCGAGACTGCCCCAGAAGGAGACGGCCAGCGGCCGGTCGTCGGTAAGTCCCAGCTTCTGCCGGGCCTGCTCCTTGGTCTGGCGGAAGAAGTCGCCCCGCACCGGCGTGCCGGTGACCACGATCTTCTCCGGGTGCTTATAGTGCTGGCGGCACTCCTCGAAGCCCACCATGATGCACCCGGCATAGCCCTCCAGCATTTTGGTGGTGAGACCGGGGACCATGTTGGACTCGTGGACTGCCGTGGGGATGCCCTCCTTGGCGGCGTATTTCACCATGGGATAGCTGGCGTAGCCGCCGGTCCCCACCACCAGATCGGGGCGGAAATCCCGGAGGATGGCACGGGCTCTGGATCCGGCCAGCGCCAGATTTTTAAGGCTTTTCACGTTGTGGGCGATGCCCGACGGAGACAGGGACCGCTGGAAGCTGGAGACCTCGATGGAGCGGAAGTCGTACCCCGCCTTTTCGATGAGCCCCCGCTCCATACCACGGGGCGTTCCCACGAACAGCACCCGCAGATCCGGATGCCGCTCCTGCATATAGCCCGCCAGCGCCAGCGCCGGGTTCACATGGCCCGCCGTGCCGCCGCAGGTAAAGATCACATTCATATAGCTTCCTCCTAACCGTTGCGGGGCGCCGGGATCTGGCGGGATACGCTGAGCACGATGCCCATTTCAAATAATTGCAGCGCCAGCGCCGTGCCGCCGTAGCTGAAAAACGGCAATGAGATACCGGTGGCGGGAATCAATCCCGTGACCACCGCAATGTTCAAAAAGGTTTGCAGGCTGATGAGGGTCATGATGCCCACCACCATCAGAGTGCCGAAGCGGTCCTTGGCGTGGAGGGCGATCCAGAAGCCACGGAGGATCAGCAGCGCAAACAGCAGCATCACCACGCAGGCACCGATGAGACCCAGCTCCTCGCACACCACCGCAAAGATGCAGTCGTTATGCTCCTCCGGCAGATAGAGGAACTTCTGTCGGCTCTTGCCCAGTCCCACACCCAGCAGGCCGCCGGAGCCGATGGCGATGAGGCTCTGGCTGATCTGCCAGCCGTCGCCGTGGAACCACGCCTCGTTGAAGGGGTCACGCCAAGTATCGATACGGCCCTTACCGTATTGAATGATGCCCTTTTCCACCAGCTGCACATACAGCACCGCCACGATGCCCACGCCGCCCAGACCAGCGGCCACCAGCCAGCGCTGGATGCCGCCCACGATCATCATGACGATACCCGTCCCCACGATGAGGATGGTGCCGGACAGGTGAGGCTCCAGCATCATCAAAATGGCGATCAGACCCAGCACCGCCAGATACGGCACGATGCCGTAGCGCCAGGTCTCCATTTTCCGTTTTTTCTTGGAGATGCTGTCGGCAAAGTAGACCACCACCGCCAGCTTGGCGATCTCGGAGGGCTGGAAGGAGAAACCCTCCGTCCCCAGCCAGCGGGTGGCGTTGTTGTTGGTGATGGCCAGCGGGTTCTTCGGCACGATCACCAGCACCAGCAGGAAGACGGCAAAACCCAGCAGCAGCTTGGAGGCCCCTCGCAGCCGCTGGTAGTTGATGCGGGACATGACCACCATGGCAAACAGCCCCAGCACCGCAAAGATCAGCTGGCGTTTGAAGTAGTATGTCCCGTCGCCGGTCTCATAATAGGCCGAGGGGAAGCTGGCGGAAAACACCATCACCAGCCCCACGCCGGTGAGCAGCAGCGTCAGAAGCAGGAAGGGAAGATCCATGGGGCCCATGAGAGACTGACGCTCCATCTGTGTGGTGCGCTGCCGGTGGTCCCGGCTGATGCGTATCTGCTCCCGGCGCTCTGCCTCCTCTCGCTGGCGGCGGCGCTGGGCCTCTCGGCGGCGTCTGTCGTCGTCGGGGCGGCGTACCGTATTGGGCATAGGGATCCCTCCTTTCCCTCAGAATGTCAATGAGTCGTTACAGGGAGAAGCGGTCGGCCACGCCCCAATAGGCCAGCAGGCACATCAGGGCGCTGACGGCGGTGAACACCGCCACGATCTTCTTCTCGTTCCAGCCGCACATCTCGAAGTGGTGGTGCAGCGGCGCCATCTTGAAGATGCGCTTGCCGTGGGTGGCCTTGAAGTAGGCCACCTGTATGATATCGGACAGGGTCTCGCACAGGTACACGAAGCCCACCAGCAGCAGGATCAGCGGCATATCGTAGGCGAAGGCCAGCGCCGCAATGGCGCCCCCCAGAAACAGGGAGCCGGTATCGCCCATGAACACCTTGGCGGGATAGTGATTATAGTACAGAAAGCCCAGCAGGCCGCCGAACATGGCCCCGGCAAAGACACCCAGCTGCGTGAAACCGCCCCACACGGCACCCATCACCGCAAAGAACAGCGCCACCGGCAGCGTCACGCTGGAGGACAGGCCGTCCAGTCCGTCGGTGATGTTGACGGCGTTCACCGTACCCACGATGACGAAGGCAGCGAAGATCATATACACCACCCAGTTCATGACGATGTGGGTGTTGAAGAAGGGGATATACAGGTTGGGGCTCAGCATCCCCTCGTAGCGCATAAGGCACAGGAAGGCCACCGCCGCCGCCAGCTGGAGAATGAACTTCTGAGGGGCCGTCAGGCCGGTATTCTGATGGTGCTTCACCTTCTGATAGTCGTCGATGTAGCCGATGACACCGAACACCAGTGCAAAGGCGTAGACATACAGGTGGGTGAAGCGGCCCTCCAGCATCTCCGGCCAGCCCGCCGCCAGAATGGCCACGCCGATGCCGATGATGAACATGAGGCCACCCATGGTGGGGGTCCCCTGCTTGTTCATGTGCCAGGTGGGGCCGATCTCCTTGATGCTCTGCCCCGCCTTCAGCTTCACCAGTGCCGGGATCAGCAGCTTTCCTGCGATGAGTGTCACGATAAGGCTGATAACGCCTGCCAGTATAATATACATATTCTTCTCTCCCTCTCGCCCCGCAGGGCGGTGTTATCCGTTGGTATATGCCGCCACCAGCTCCCGCTCATCCATGTGCCGCTTTTCGCCGCACACCTCCTGATACGTCTCGTGGCCCTTGCCGCACAGGACGATAACGTCCTTGGGGCGGCTGTTTTTCAGTACCCAGCCGATGGCCTCCCGCCGGTCGCAGATGACGATGCTCTCGGCGGGGCCGGTCAGGCCCGGCAGGATATCCTCGATGATCTTCTCCGGCTGCTCCCAGCGGGGGTTGTCAGAGGTGACCACCGCCACATCCGCCAACCGGGAGACGATGCGGCCCATCTGCGGGCGCTTCTCCCGGTCCCGGTCGCCGCCGCAGCCAAACACTGCCACCACCCGGCCCTCGGCAAAGCCCCGCACCGCCGTCAGTACGTTTTCCAGTGCATCCGGCGTATGGGCGTAGTCGATGAGGACGGTACACGGCAGGCCCGGCGTGGGGACCACCTCCATGCGTCCCTTGATGCCGGAGGCCGTTTGCAGCGCTGCTGCCCCCTGCTCCGGCGGAACGCCCAGCATATGGCAGATGCCCAGCGCCGCCAGTGCGTTATATACGGTGAAGCGGCCGGGAATGGGGACGGTCACTGGGATGCGCCGCCCATCCAGAAGGGCGTCAAAGGCTACGCTCCGGGCCGTCAGGCGAAGGTTCTCCCCCCGCAGGCGGCTGCTATCCCCGGTGCCGTAGCGCAGCACGGGGCAGGCACATTCTCGCAGCAGCCGGGGCGTCCACGGGTCGTCGCCGTTGCAGACGGCGGCCTCGCACTGGCGGAACAGCTGCGCCTTGGCATCGCAGTAGTCCTCCATGGTGCGGTGAAAGTCCAGATGGTCCCGTGTAAGGTTGGTAAAGGCTCCCACCCGGAAGGTGATGCCCCGTACCCGCTCCAGCGCCAGCGCATGGGAGGACACCTCCATCACCCCATAGCGGCATCCGGCATCAGCCATCTGCCGCAGCAGGCGGTAGACGTCGCAGGACTCCGGGGTGGTGCGCTCCGTCTCCAGCTCCGTCTCGTCGATCAGGTTCCGGATGGTGCCTATCAGGCCCACCCGCACCCCCAGCGTCTGTCGGAGGATGTGGCGCACCAGACAGGTGGTGGTGGTTTTGCCGTTGGTGCCGGTGACGCCCACCACCGCCAGTTCCCGGTCCGGATGGCGGTAGAGGCGTGCGCTGACCTCCGCCAGCGCACGGCGGGGATCCTGCACGGCGGCCCATGGCAGCTCCTGCACCGGCTCCCGGCTCAGGACGCACACGGCCCCTCGTGCCTTGGCCTCGGCGATGTGGCAGCGGCCATCCTCCCGGAAGCCGGGAATGGCTACGAACACGTCGCCGGGGCGTATCCTCTGTGAATCGCAGCAGACACCGGTGACCTCCGGCACCTGCGGCACGGCGGCGGAGGTGAGCCCCGCCAGCAGCGCCCTGAGATCCACGAAAAGACTTCCTTTCTGCTCTGTTTTGGCTCAATCGTTGAGGCTGGTATCGCCCAGCTGCACGCTGATGACGGTGCCGGGCTCCACCTGAGCACCGGCCTCCACATCCTGATTCAGCACCACGATGCTGCCGGAGGTGCTGTTGGTGGCGCCGGTGAAGCGCAGGATCAGTCCGGCGTTGCTGGCCAGCGAATTGGCCTCCGACGCCGTCCGGCCCAGCAGGTTGGGGACAGTACACAGCTCTGTGGCTTTCTCCGCCCCGGCATAGAGGATCACCGTGGCGTTGCCGGGGATGGATCGCCGTGGTATGATGTCACGCCGTCACCGACGATGGCAGCCGAAGCACGTAGCTGCTGGGCTTCCTCACGGGTCATGCCCACCACATAGGGGACGGTGGTGTCGGCCTGTGCGGCGATGAGGGAGATGGGAGTCACGTTGAAGTTCTGGCCGAAGGCGTAGCAGGCCAGATCCAGCTGGGAGAAGTCGCTCTGGGCCATGAAGATGCCGGTGGCCTCACCGGCCAGATCGATGCCGGAGCCTTCCAGCAGGCCGAAGGAGCGCATATACTCGTAGAAGGTATCTGTTCCCAACCCCAGGCCACAGTTGATGAAGGCGGGGTTACAGGAGTTGCCGGTGGCCTCCTTCAGGGTCTGATGCCCGTGGCCGCTGGTGTTGCTGCAGTGGATGGTCTGGCCCATGACGGTGATGGAGCCGGAGCATTCAAAGGTGGAGCTCATATCCACCACGCCCTCCTCCAGCGCTGCCGACAGCGTCAGGATCTTGAAGGTGGAGCCGGGCTCATAGGTGTCGTTGAGGGCCTTGTTGCGCCACTGGCGCAGCTGCTGATCCGCCAGTGAGGCGCTGCCGTCCTCAATGGCCGCCTTCAGGCGGGCGTCCGACACCTCGGAGTAGTTGTTCAGATCGTAGTTGGGGTAGGACACCATACCCAGCACGCCGCCGGTCTTAACGTCCATGACGATGCCGGTGGCACCGTTGGCAGCCTCGAACTGGTCCGCCATCTCCTTGACGTATTTCTCCAGATAGTACTGGACGTTGGTATCCAGCGTCAGCACCAGATCGTCGCCGTTGTGGGAGGCGTAGTACTGCTCGTATTCATAGGGCAGGGCGTTGCCGCCGTTGTCCTTGGCGCTGACCACCAGACCCGTCTGGCCCTGCAGTTCCTCCTCATACTGGGCCTCCAGCCCGTAGAGGCCGGTGTTGTCCGTTCCCACGAAGCCGATGACGTGGGCCGCCAGCGAGCCATAGGGATAGTAGCGCTTGGCATCGGTCTCCAGATACACGCCGTGGACCTCGTTGTCATTGAGGAGCTCCCGGACGGCGTTGGCCGTGTCCTCGTCCACCCGGAGCTTCACCACCTCGTACTGGGAGTAGGTACGCTCCATCTGCTCCAGAATACTCTCCTGCGTCACACCCAGCAGCTGACTCAGGCCGGCGGAGAGACTCTCCTTGGTCCACTTGGTCTCAGGCTTTTCCAGCTCCTCCGCCAGTTCCTTGGGAGAGAGGAACACCGTCTCCGCTGTGGCCGATACCGCCAGCTCGTTGCCGTTGCGGTCGTAGATAGTGCCTCGTGAGGCCGTCACCACAGTGCTGCGGGTCTGCTGATCCAGCGCCTTGCTCTGGTAGTAGTCGTGCTGCTTGATCTGCAGCTGATACAGCTTCAGGGCCAGCACCAGAAACACCGCCACGCCCAGCACCAGCATCAGCACAAAGGTACGGGTCTGGATGACCCGGTTGGCCCGCCGGATGTTTTCACTTTTCCTTCTGTTTTCTGCCATGCTCCGCTCCCTGCGGTCTGCGCCGCCGCAATGTCAGGCAAGGAGCAAGAAGTCACCTTCTTACTCCTTGCGTATGGTCCACTATATGGCGTCGCTCAGCGGAAATATTCCACCAGAGCCCCGATGCCGCTTTTCACGCTGTGGGTCAGCCGGCTCAGCAGGCTGTCGCTCTCGGCCTGATAGACCTCTGCCTTGCTGCCGCCGCCCAGCTCCACGTATTCCACCTGTCCGGCGGTGGGCTTCTTCATGCCCGCCGCCTCGGCGGCCTCCTTGATCTTGGCCATATCGAAGGTGCGCTCATAGTCCATCACCAGACTCACCCGCTGATCCTCCAGCTGGCTGACCTGCTCCTGCAGGTCGCTGATGGATCCGGTGACCGCCGTCAGCTGGATGTAGCCCATGACCAGCACCACCGCCATGGCTGCCAGCGCACCCACGGCACACAGGGCCAAGGGGGACACCCGCTGCCGGGGACGGGCCGCCGTCCGGTGGCGGGGCGCCTGCTGGGGCTGGGACTTCCGCTCCGGGCGGGCTGCCTCCTCCAGCTGCCGCTGGCTGGCCAGTGTATCCAGATCGTAGGCCAGATTCCCATATACCATTGTGTTGGGTCGTCTCCTCTGTTGTGCCATGACGGCAGCTCCTTTCCGTATCCTCTGTATGGTCAGGGGGACAGGCCCCCGTTCTCTCGTTTATAGCTTCTCCGCCACCCGCAGCTTGGCGCTCCGTGCACGGGGATTGTAGGTCAGCTCCGCCTCCGTGGCCACGATGGGCTTGCGGCTCACCAGCTTCATCTGTGGCTTCTTGCCGCAGACGCACACCGGGAAATTCGGCGGGCAGGTGCAGCCGGTGGCCAACTCCTGCATGGTTTTCTTAATGATGCGGTCCTCCAGCGAGTGGAAGGAGATCACCGCCAGCCGCCCGCCGGGATGCAGCCGCTGCGCCGCTGCACGCAGCATGGGCGGCAGCTCCTCCAGCTCGCCGTTGACAGCGATGCGGATGGCCTGAAAGCTCCGCTTGGCGGGGTGCTGTTTCTCCCGCAGCGCCGCCGGAGGCATGGCGGAGCGGATCACCTCCACCAGCTGCCCCGTAGTCTCGATGGGCGCCTTTTCCCGGCGCTCCAGGATGTGCCGGGCGATGGCGGGGGCATAGCGTTCCTCGCCGTATTCAAACAGGATGCGCCGCAGCTCCTCATAACTCCAGCCGTTGACCACGTCCCGTGCCGTCAGACCCGCCGTGCGGTCCATCCGCATATCCAGCGGGGCGTCGTGCATATAGGAAAAACCACGCTCTGCATCATCCAGCTGTGGGGAGGAGACGCCCAAGTCAAAGAGCATCCCGTCCACGGCGTCGATGTGCAGGTCATCCAGCACCTCCGCCAGACGGCTGAAGTTGCTGTGGATCAGCGTCACCCGGTCGGCGTACTCCGCCAAACGGACACGGGCGGCCTCCAGCGCCGTCCCGTCCCGGTCCAGACCGATGAGCCTTCCCCCTGCCGTCAGTCGGCGGAGGATCTCCAGTGAGTGACCGGCCCGGCCCAGTGTGCCGTCCAGGTAGACGCCGTCGGGGCGGATGGCCAGCGCCTCCAGACACTCGTCCAGCAGCACCGGCTTGTGGCCATAGGCCTGATCGGCCTCGGCATTGCGGTCAAACGCCATCTCTTACAGCCCCATTTCTTCCATCGCCTGCTCCAGTGAACCGGAGGAAAAGGCCTCCTCCTCCAGCTCGGCCCAGCGCTGGGCGTTCCAGATCTCCACACGGTTGAAGATACCGGCCACCACCACTTCCTTTTCCAGCTTCGCCCGCTGGCGCAGGTGGTTGGGGATGAGGATGCGGCCCTGTGCATCCGGCTCGCAGTCCGCCATGTACGCAAACATCAGCCGGAGCTTTTTCACGTCGGTAAAGTTGCGCTCGTCCAGCTTTTGCTGGAACTTCTCCCACTCGGTGTCGGAATAAACGGACAGGCAGCCGTCCTGCCCCACCGTCACGTGGAGGGTATCTCCCAGCTGCTCCCGCAGCTTGGCAGGGATAAACAGGCGGCCCTTGGCATCAATATTGTGAAAATACTGGCCCGTCATGCCTGTTTCACCCCTTTCCCGCAACTTTTTCGGCAAATCTCAGCGTTGTGGGCAGCTGCCCCACTTTAGGGAATGGCCCTCCACTTTGTGGGCTTTTGCACCACAATCATGGGTAAACGCACCATAATTCCCCACCGCTACGTTGAGTATACAGGATTTCTCCGCCGATTGCAAGTACCATTTTCCCGGCTTTTGTAAGCAAAACCCGTGGTTTTTTTCATTATTTCCATCATTTTCTCCGTTTTCCAGAACATCCGTTTCAGCGCCGAAAGAGGCAAAAACGGCGGGCACCATATATAGTACCCGCCGTTTTTTATCACTACAAGATATTCGCCCGTTTTCTTCCGCAAACGACAGAAGGGACAAGCTCTCACCTGTCCCTTCTTGCGTTATGTTGTTTTTCAATAAAATTGCACAAAAATCAGCCGAAAATTTCGTCAAGCATCCTCATCGCTCTGGGGCTGCTCCGAGGCGGGTCTCCGCTCCCGCAGCTTCTCCTGATTGGCCTGCATCTGCTCGTTGGAGGTGGCCCGGAACCGGACACGGGACTCCTTCACCTCGTCCAGCGCCGCCTGAATGGCCTCCTCCGTCCGGCGCAGAGCGTCCTCGGTGTAGGTGTTGGCCACGTGGTACAGCTCCTTGCTGCGTTCCTCGGCCCGACGAATGATCTCGGAACTCTTGCGGCGGGCCTGCTGCAGGGTCTCGCTCTCGGAGACGATGACCTTGGCGTCCAGCTCCGCCTGACGCAGCATCTTCTCCACTTCCTTCTTGGCGGAGGACACATACTCCTCCCGCGCCCGCACCAGCTCCTGCGCCTTCTTGATCTCCAACGGCAGCTTGGCCCGGATATCGTCCAGCAGATCCAGCGCCTCATCACGGCTGATGACGCACTTATCCGAGCTGAAGGCCGCACTCTTGGCCTCGTCGATCATGCTGTAAAGCATATCCAGCAGTCGCTGCACATCCTTCTCTTCCATAAGGTTTACCTCCCTTTCAGTTCCTCCGCCACCGGGGCGGGAACATATTTTTCCAAAGGCTGGCCGTACCGGATCATCTCCCGCACCATCGTGCTGCTGAAGTGCTGATAGGCCGGACTGGCCGGCAGCAGCAGCGTCTCCAGCTCCGGGCAGATGCCCCGGTTGATGGCCGCCTGTTGATACTCCAAATCAAAATCCGTGGTGTTGCGGACGCCCTTCACCAGAATGCCCGCTCCCTTCTGCCGGGCGTAATCCGCCAGCAGGCCGCTGTAAAGCTCCGCCTCCACATTGGGCAGATCCGCCACCGAGCGGCGGATCAGCTCCAGCCGCTGCTCCGGGGAGAACATAGGCTTTTTGTCGCAGTTCACCATGACACAGACAAAGAGCCGGTCAAAGCAGGGGGCACTGCGGCGGATGATATCCAGATGTCCCAGCGTGATGGGGTCAAAGCTGCCGGGATAGATGGCTGTTTTCATGTGGTCTCGTCCTCGTTTCCGCTGCGGTGATACACCGACAGTCTGATCTTTCCGTAGCGGTATTCCCGATACAGGCGATAGGGCGCCGGAAGCTCCGGCAGCACCTTATCGGCAGCGCTCTCCGCTACAATTATACCATGCTCCCGGCAAATGTCAAACGAAGCGATGGCGGTAAGGGCCTGCTCCAGCAGGTCGGCGGCGTAGGGCGGATCCAGAAAGATCAGGTCGAACTTCTCCCCGCTTTTGAGATACGCCAGCGCATCCCCGGACTTCACTCTGGCCCGGTCGGTAAAGCCGCACAGGGCCAGATTCTCCTGCACCAGACGCACGGCATCCGGACGCCGGTCCACGAACACCGCCTCCGCCGCTCCACGGCTCAGGGCCTCGATGCCCAGCTGGCCGGTGCCGGCAAAGAGATCCAGCACCCGGCGGCCCTCGATGTCAAATTGGATGATGGAGAACAGGCTCTCCTTGACCTTGTCGGTGGTGGGACGGGTCTCCATCCCCTGCAGCTCCTTGAGCCGCCGACCTCTGGCCGTTCCTGTGATGACTCGCATGGCTTACACCTCCGGATCGAAGCACTCGAAGATGACGAGGTTCCCCGCCTGCTCCGCAGCTTCCATTTCTTCCTTCGCTCGGATGGTCCAGTTGACCTCCTGCACATGATATACTTTATGGCACAGCCGCAGGCACAGATTCTCCCGGTCGGAGAACCGATAGGCGATGAAATCCGGCTGGGTAGACACGTTGGTCAGCAGATTCCCCAGCAGCCACATGGTAAGCCTTCCGTGTCCGCCGCCGGACTCCCCGTGGCGCAGGAACTGCTCCGACAGCTGGCCCCGGATGATCAGGGGCCGATGCTTTTTCAGCCACAGGATGCACCGGGGGTCGAAGGACTCGATGCAGTAATTCACCCGGAACCGATCCAACATGGTGCAGGTGGCCTCCGCCAGCTGGGCATGGTTGCCCCGCTCCGCCTTCAGCTCGATGATGAGGGGCGTTTTCCCCTGAAACAGGGTCAGCACCTCCTCCAGAAGGGGGATCTGCTCCTGCGTCCCCTCCAGACGGTACTGCTTCAGTTCCTCCGCCGTCAGGTCCTCCACCAGAACGTCCGCCCCGGCGGTGCGCTTGAGACTGGCGTCGTGGATCACCGCCAAGCGGCCATCCTTCATCAGATGGACGTCCAGCTCAGCACCGTAGCCGTGTTCAATGGCACGGCGGAAGGCCGCCATGGAGTTTTCCGGAATATGGGGCTTGTCGTGGTAGCCCCGGTGGGCGTAGCGGTACTGCCGCAGCAGCTTCCAGCCGGGATGCTCCCGGCGGCAGCGCAGCATCAGCAGAAACAGTTCCGCCAGAATGATCAGTACCAGCAGTACAATGACAACAGGCATTTGGCGTCAGTCCTCCATTTCATCCAGAGCTTCCAGCCCCAGTTTGGCCTCCGGCTTGCTGTCGCCGTGGCGGACGAACAGCATGGTCACAAAGGCCAGCGCCGTGAACACGGCGGCATAGGGGAACAGCACGTGCATCCCCATGCGGTCCATCAGCAGGCCGGAGAGCATGGGCGTGGCTACCTGCGCCGCCATGGAGGCGGTGTAGTAAAAGCCGGTGTACTTGCCCACGTTGCCGCCGGAGCACATCTCCACCACCATAGGGAAGGAGTTGACGTTGATGGTGGCCCATGCGATGCCCGCCAGAGCGAACATGGCGTTCATGAGCATGGTGGGACTCTCAGCGCTCATGAAGGAGGCGGTGGTGAAGGCGGCGGTCAGCATGATGACGCCCGCCAGAATGGTCTTTTTCCGGCCCACCCTGGAGGCGATGAAGCCCACCGGCAGATAGGAAATGATGGCCGCCGCCTGAGCGATGATCAGGGTCAGGTTATAATCCTTGTGGAGGATATTGCTGGCGTAGACGGAATATTTGCTGGTCACAGCGTTGTAGCCAAAGAACCACAGCACAATGGACAGCAGCAGGAAAATCAGGGATCTCACCTCGTCCACCGACAGCTTCCGTTCGCCGGTGGCGGCCTCCTCCTTATCCTCCAGCCCCAGCTCCACCGACTGCTGCTGCATCTCGGCGGCCCACTCGTTCTCCCGCACCGTCAGCATGAACACCACCAGCGCCGCCAGCATGATGGCGGCAATGACGGCGAAATAGCCGATATAGCTCATCAGGGAGTTGCGGACGGCAGAGGTGGCGAACACCATGCCCAGCACCAGCACCAGAATCCCGCCGGCGGAGCCCATGAGGTTGATGACGGCATTGGCCTTGGAGCGCAGAGGCTTTAAGGTCACATCCGGCATCAGCGCCACTGCCGGGGAGCGGAACACCGCCATGGACACCAGGATCACCAGCAGCAGAGCGATGAAAAACACCAGCGTCACCGGGCTTTTGGCGGTGGCGTCCCAAGCGCAGGCCTGCCGGGCCGGCATCACGTAGTTGGTGTAGTCGGGGTTGGTGACGGCGGCACCGTCCACGGTGATCTGGCTGCGGATCTGGGTGAACTCCTCCTTGGTGAACTGGCGGCTGAGCACGAACTTCTGGCCGCCGGGGGTCAGCAGCGTCTCATCCGCCTCCCGGTCGTAGATGGTCTCCAGCGCCGCCGGGTCATCGATGGCGGCCACATCGGAGATGTGGTGCAGCTGGGCGTTATCCACGAAAGACAGGGCAATGAGCATCACGGCGGCAATGAGGGTACCCACCACGATGAAGGGCGTCCGGCGGCCCCACTTGCTGTGGTGCTTGTCGGAGATGGCGCCGAACAGCGGCAGCATGAACAGGGCCAGCACGTTATCCAGCGCCATAATGGCGCCGGACCACGCCTGACTCATGCCGAACTTGTTGGTGAGGATCATGGGGATGGTATTGTCATACGCCTGCCAGAAGGCCTGGATCAGGAAGAAGGCAAAGCCCACCAGAATGATCCGCTTGTAGTTGAGTTTCATACAGTCTCCTCCAGTTCCCGGTACAGGGTACCGATGTCGGGATACACCCAGGTGGGGTGGATCTGATAGGCGGCGATATCCGCCTGCGTGCCTTCGCCAGACAGGACGAACACGGTGTCAATGCCTGCGTTAACGCCGCAGGCGATGTCAGTATAGAGCCGGTCCCCCAGCAGCACCGTCTGCTCCGGGGAAAAGCCCGTCCGCTCCATGGCCAGCCTCGCCATCTCCGGCTGGGGCTTGCCGATGAAGGTAGGCTCCCGCCCGGTGGCGGTGGTGAGCATCCGGCACACGCTGCCGCAATCCGGCACGGAGCCGTACCATGTAGGGCAGACCCAGTCCGGATTGGTGGCGATGAAGGGGACGCCCCGGTTCAGCAGGATGCAGGCGTCCTCCAGCTTCTGAAAGGTCAGCTCCGTGTCGAAGCCGCACAGCAGCACCTCCGCCTGCTCCCGGTCACGGGTCACAGGGATGCCCGCCTGCGCCAGCTGGTCCATAAAGGACACCGTTCCCGCCACATAGCAGATCCTTCCCGGCAGACTCACCCGCAGATAGCGGATAGTAGCGTCCACGGAGGTCAGATAATCCTCCCGGCAGGTGTCAATACCCAGCCGGTGCATCTTTTCTATGTATCCCTCCACTCCACGGGAGGAGTTGTTGGTGAGGAACAGATACCGTCCCCCTATGCGCCGGACGTATCGCAGAAACTCCGGCACGCCGTCGAAGAGCTGCTCATCCAGATAGATGGTGCCGTCCATATCCAGCAGGAACAGGCGCTTCTCCCGCAGCTGCGCCACGATCTTCTCTCCTCTCTCCGCAGAAATGCGTCTTTATACAAAAAACCATGCTAAGAATAGCACAAAGCCGCCCCGCTGACAAGTGGGACGGCCTTGTTTTTGGAAATTTTGCAACCCTCAGCTGTTATTCCGGTCAATGGGGCGGTGATGCAGCAGGGCCCACAGGTCCTTGCCGTTGAAGGGGATCAGGGGATAGAGGTACCCTTTTCCGATGAGGGGACGGGTGCTGGCGATGAGGGCCAGAATCCCCAGAATACCGCCGATGAATCCCCACCAGTCAAACAGCCAGATGAGCAGCAGCAGCGCCATGCGGCACAGCTTCACGGCGTAGCCCATCTCATAGCTGTGCTGGGCGTAGTTGGCGATGGCCACGAAGGCCATATACACCAGCACCTCCGGCACCAGCCACCGGGCCTGCACCGCAAAGTCTCCTAAGATCAGCGCACCCAGCATACTGAAGGAGTTGCTGAGCACATCCGGGGTGTTGAGGGAGGCCAGCTTCAGCACATCGATGATGAACTCCACCAGCAGCAGCTGCAGGATCAGCGGCACATAGTACTCGTCCTCGATCAGGAGAAAGTGCAGGCTCTGGCGAAGGGTATCCGGCGACTTCACCAGCAGATACCACAGGGGTGTTACAAACAGCGTGAGAAACAGCACGATGACCCGGACGATCCGCAGATACGTCCCCACCAGCGGCGGGAAATAGTAGTCGTTGACCTCCTCCAGAAACCGGAGCAGACTGCACGGCAGCAGCATCACCGCCGGGGTATTGTCGATCATCAGCAGGATATCCCCCTCCAGCACCGAGGCCGCCGCCACGTCCGGCCGCTCGGTATAGCGGGTCTTGGGGAAGGGGTTCCACCATTGGGGCGGGGCGATGGCCTCCGCCACGCTCTCCTGGCTCATGGCGGTGGAGCCCACGTCCATGGCCTCCAGCTTTTTCCGCAGCTGATCCAGCAGCTTCCGGTCCACCCGGTTTTCCATGTAACACAGCACCACGTCCGTCCGGGAGCGGGTCCCCACCTGCAAAGACTCCAGCGTCAGCTGCGAGTCCCGAATGCGGCGGCGCAGCAGGGCAGCGTTCTTCATGACGCTCTCCCCGAAGCCGTCGTGGCTGCCCCGCAGCACCTTGCTGGTATCCGGCTCCTCCACGGAGCGCAGGGGGAACTGCTTGGCATCCAGCACCACGCCGCCGGAAAAGCCGTCGATGACGAGCAGGGTCTTGCCGGCGAATACCGACGTCACCCTTGCGTTTTGGCGGCCGCCGATCCGCAGGGTCCGTATGGGAATTTGCGCCAGCAGGGTCCAGCGCCGCCGCCCTTTCGTCAAATGCATCCTTCACGGAGAGCGCCCACCTTCACGAGGTGAGCGAATTTTGCCTCCGATCCGTCACTTCATGTAATGCTGTTACTCTTTAATAGCCTCCAACAGCAGGATAAGCAGTCCTATCAGTACAAATGCATACCCGACATAAATTATGAGGTCCGCTCCCAGTCCAAATGTATAGACAGCAGTTATAATGAGGCCCAAACCAAGTGCGCTTTTGTTTGTCATAGGTTTCTCCTTACTCTCACAGGTTCACAACGGTAGATGCCCCCATAGTTTTATATGATAGGCTACACGTAAATTGTACGTACGGCGGGACCACCAAAATATTTAAAGCAGAAGCTTTTCCGTATGTATGAGCATAGTTTGCATTGATGTTCGTAGCTCCACTCCCCGCAGCACCTGTCTTGGGTATCAGTGCAATATGCATCTCTCCGCTAAGGCATTTTCTCTGCTTTTAGTTAATCTCTCGCCATACGCATGTTTCTTATCCGGGTTCAGTGGGTTAGTATAGTATCCCTGATACCACATTGATCCCGATTCAAAAGTAAGATATGTGCTATCCCAGTTTACAATTATACCATCCTTCGTAAGGCGCCAAAATGGATTTTTCGTCTGCGAAGTTTTGTTGCTATCGAGGTTTTTTCTTCATGTTCAGTCTCCTTTCCATTTGGTGTACTCGGAGCATATCACATCTCGTCTATATTTGTCAATGCTTTTATCTAATTATATATTTTTTTCATTCTGATAAAATATCTATATGCATATCATTCTCATTTTGTATACATTTCTCAAAATAGAAGTACGTCTCGTCCTCACCGGTGGGGTCCATACAGGCGGCCAGCATATGCCGGGAGGGATGATTCTCCCGGAAGCATTTGGCCGTCACCCGCCGCAGATCCCAGCCCTTCAGGCCCCACGCCAGAGCGGCGGAAAAGGCCTCGGTGCCGTAGCCGTGACCGGCATAGGCGGCAGCGATGCGGCAGCCCAGCTCCGCCGTGCCGTGGCCGTCGAAGTGGGTGAACACCACCTCCCCGATGCACCGGCCCCGGAGCCGCACCGCAAGGCCCAGCTCCCGCCCGGCGGCGTAGTCCTCCTCCGACGCCTGCAGGAACCACTCCTCCGGGGGATGGGGCTGCTCCTCCCGGTAGTCGTAGCCCCACCAGCGGTTGCGCCGGACATCCCGGCACAGGGCGGCGTAGTCTCCGCAGTCTGCCGGGGTCAGGGCATTCAGTGTCAGGCGTGGGGTAGTAAGGTGGGGCCGGGGCGGGAAGGCGTTACCGGACACCGTCCGCCTCCAGATAGCCCGCCAGCACCTTCAGGGTGTTCCACACGCCGTCCACATGGCTGCGCTCGTAGCCGTGGCTGGCGTAGACCCCGGCGCCGATGAGGCCGTGGCGCAGGTCATGGCCCGCCGACAGGGTAGCCTCCACATCGGAGCCGTAGTGGGGGTACACGTCCACCGCATAGTCCGCCCCGGTGCGGCGGGCGGCATCGATGAGCTTGCCCACCACCTCATAGCTGTACGGGCCGCCGGAGTCCTTGGCGCAGATGGATACCTGCCGTTCGGTGCATTGCAGCCCCTCGCCCACGCAGCCCATATCCACGCTGATGGCCTCCGTCACCCCCTGCGGGACATTGGCGGCGCCGCCGTGGCCCACCTCCTCGTACACCGTCACATGAGATGGTAAACCGTTCCCCCGGCACCACAGCGGCGATGCGCCCCTTCTCCTGCTGGGCCAGCAGATACTTTCGGCTGGCGGTGCGGATGCGCCCACCCTTGCCGGAGGAACCGTACCCGTGGATCAGCTTCAGCAGCGGTGTGTTCATATGGCGGGCCGCTTCCAACTCCGCCTCCAGCCGCCGCAGAGCTTCATCCGCCGTAGGCCGTCCCAGCTCCAGATTTAGTTCCCGTGTGATGGCTTTCATCAGCCTCCCCCCTTTTCTCACAGTGTACCAGTCCCGGCGCAGATTTGCAACTGCATTGGCCCACAAAATACCGCAGCAGCGGCCCGGCATCCACCGCATCCGCCCGCAGGCGGGCGCCGCTCTGGCGCTCCGGGTGCCATTGCACGCCCAAAATGGGCAGCGTCTCATGGCAGAAGCCCTCGATGGTGCCGTCGGCCGCCTGTTGCAAAAGGCACAGCTCCTCCCCCAGCACCCGCACCGCCTGATGGTGGTTGCTGTTTACCAGCGGGGCCGGCCCCAGCAGCTGCGAAAGCAGTCCTCTGGTCCGTGTGGGGTGGATCAGATCTCCCTGCACCTGCTGGTGTCCGGGGATGCGGGCGTGGAGCGTGCCGCCGAAAAAGACGTTCAGTGCCTGCATCCCCCGGCAGATGCCCAGAATGGGGCGGCCGCTGTCGGCAAAGGACCGGATAAGAAAGCTGTCCGTGGCCTCCAGCGTGACCCCGATGTCCCCGCCGCCGGGCAACAGCAGCCCGTCGCAGCCGCAAGCCCGGAACAGGTCCCGGCTCAGCACCGGCTCCGCTCCCGCCTCCGTCAGTGCTGCCAGATAGTTGCCGTATTGCCCGCTTGTCCCATAGAGATAGATCTTCGGTTTCATAGCGATTCCCTCCTCCCTATCATCTCATGCGGCGGCGGAGAAAAATATGCGGCAATATCTGTTGCACGGCGGGAAAATTTGTGATATGATAGGTGGGTCGAGGCCTCCATACGCAGCGGCATCGAAGTGGTCATAACAGGGCTGACTCGAAATGTTTGGCAGAAGCTGGGAATTTCGTCCCCTCGAAAACCCCTGCTAATTCCGGGTTTTCAAAATTCCAAAAGTTAAGTTTCGTCCATATATATTTTTACCTCGATGTATTCATGATTTCTTGCATAAGCAAACGACGCTGATTTTCTGATATAGTCAAATATATTTTCGTCTAAATCTTCGTCCCATGTTGTTTCGCTGAAAATTTTATTTTCAGCGGTTGGCTTATACAAGATGACTACATGGATTTGATAAAACTCTTCATCATCATTTGAAAACTGTCGAACTAATGAAATTTGAAAAAATGGTTCTTTTGAAAAAGCAGTAAATGTTCCGGTTTCAAATAAAACCATATCTTCTTCAAGCGGTGTGCTGCACATCTGCTCAAAAACATCAACTATTTCTTCCACAGACATTTTATCCGTTATCT
>VOFI01004001.1_pt1 | contig 19328 bp, 24 predicted proteins | sample 5384131 | NCBI WGS metagenome assembly VOFI01 (sample SAMN12384728, study PRJNA508395) | human gut metagenome | isolation source: healthy gut H | host: Homo sapiens
CGGCGTTTCGGACGGTGCTCAGGCGGTGGGCAATCGAGATCAAGGTCTTATCCTTTGTCAACTCCTGGATGGCAGATAAAAGCGCCTGTTCATTCTCCGGGTCCACGCTGGAGGTCGCTTCGTCCAGAATGATGATAGGCGCATCTTTCAAAATAGCCCTGGCTATGGAAATGCGTTGCTTTTTCTCCGCCCGGAGAGGGTGGAGCCGCCCTCTCCGATGATTGTGTCGTACCCATCGGGAGAGATAGAATGAAGTCATGGCAGCAGGCCCGTTTGCAGCCGCTACCACCTCCTCATGGGTAGCTTCTGGCCGTCCAAACCGGATGTTATTTTCCACAGAATCATGAAAGAGATATACATTCTGAAAGACCATGCTGATGTGTTCCAGCACACTGTCTGCGGTATAGTTTCTCACATTTTTCCCGCCAATTCGTACTATCCCCTCCTGCACATCCCAAAAGCGGGCAATCAGATTACAGAGTGTAGTCTTGCCGCTGCCGGAGGGGCCTACAATCGCACAGGTGGTGTGCTCCGGGATTTCCAGCGAAATGTCATGAATCACCCGGCGGTCCCCATAGCCAAATGAGATATGCTCCAGAGAAATATCATAGTGGGACACAGCCAGTTTCTCCGCATTGGTATCCATTTTGGGAATGTCGGTGACTTCCTCCAGCCGATCCAATTCCGTATTGATCTTCTTGCTCAGAAAGGCACTGTTGCCCATCGTCTCCAAATCGGAATAGACTGTGAAAGCGCAGAACAGGAAAGTCAGGCAATAAGGCCAGGCTGATCTGCCCCGCCAGATACAGCAGAGCCGCCGCCGCAATCAGCACACAGCTCATGAGCTTAAAGGTCAACCCATAGAAACGGAGGACGCCAGCTGTAGCCTTTTCCTGGCCGTAGTCCGCATCCCATTTTTCTGGAACGCAGCGCGGACTTCCACCTGTCCCTCCCTCGCCTTTGGAAAAGAACGCAGCACCGAAATGCCCCGTATGTATTCCATCACCTTACCGACCAGATGCTCCTGGGCCTCCTGGTAAATGGGGGGCATATTGGGCGGCGCGAAGCCGCACCCAACGCAGGACCAGCATCCCAAGTGCCAGCCCCACAAGGCTCAATCCCGCAATCACCGGGCTGAAAAAGAACATCATCACGGACATCAGTACAGCCATAGCACACCGCTGGTCATCTGCTCAATCGCCAGCATGGAGTACCCCTCCAGATCAGCAATCGTGGTGGTGAGCATGGCCTGAATGGTGCCCAGGGTTTTTGTTCTGAGAAATAACCCATGGGCGCCTTTTCAGCCGTTCCCCAATCCAGACGGTAATCCCGGAAAATGTCATAGCCGGACCCGCTCATGGTACGGTCATACATCCACTGGAAAAAAGCGGCCCAGCACACTGGCCCAGAATTATGATAAAAGCCTGCCCGATGATGGCGGGGGAGAGTCCATCCAGATGGAGCAGAATCCAGAATACCATGATAAAGCCTCCGCGTCGGTGGCACTGGGATCACCCATGCGGATATTCTCCCGGATGGACCTGTCAAAGAGGAAGTTGTCCTGGGCCACATAGCTGATCTCCCCCATGAGCTGGTCAAAGGGAATATTTTGGATGTCCTGCCCGCCGAAGGAGACCGTCCCGCCTGTGGCGTCCCAGAAGCCGGCCATCAGCTTGGCAATGGTGGATTTTCCGGAGCCGGAGGGCCCCACAATGGCGGTGATCTGCCCGGTGCGGGCGGTAAAGTTCACATCGTGGAGGACCTCCTTCTTCCCATCATAGGAGAAGCACACCCGGTCAAAACGGAAGGAACGCTCTCCCAGCTTCACCGGCTTTTCAGGCCGGCGCTGCTCCGGCGTGGCGAGAAAGTCCTGAATGGGGTCCAGGTTGGGAGCCATGTAGGAAAGCTGCCCCAGGGCAAAGCCGAATTTGATGAGCCCGGCCATAAAGCCGAAGGGGATGATGATGCAGGCCAGGAACAGGGGCAGCTCCAGCGTGCCCTGCATATAGAGCCACGCTCCCACGGGCAGCGTGCCCAGTAAAGTGGAGGGGAGCACCGCCTTGAAGCCCGCCATCCAGAACCAGCTCTGCCGCCACCAGGCCAGGGTGCTGTCGTGGAAAAAGTTTACCGACCGGGAGAACTCCCCGAAGCTCTTGCTCCCCTGCCCGAACGCCTTGATGACCTGGATGCCGCCCACATACTCCACCAGGGCGGCATTCATCTCGTTGCCCGAGCGCAGGTAGACGGCCATCTTCTCCTTGTACCCCCGCATCATGCACACGGCGAACACCAGGCTCAGGGGGACGGTAATGAAGGCGGCCTCCTTTTTGGATGATGTTGTCTGTCTGGAAACCCGGGTCACGCTGAAGTTCTTTGCGGAATTGAAATCTCGGGGCTTCCAGGTCCGCGAATTGGCGGAAGAGGAGTGGCATATTCTGCTCCATGCGTATTTTGCATCTCTGGCTGAAGTGGTCATGCACAACTTCCCCAAGGAGGCCCGCGCTGAAATATGTTCATACGCTTGTCTCTTTTTTTCAACTCCGGATGGCAGACAGTTTTGGGATCTGATCCCCAAAATTTTTGCGCAATAGTTAGCATCTACTAACCAAATGATGTGGAGGTGAAACCGCAGCGTCCCCCTTTGCACGGGGTTTTGCAACACTTAATTCTTTTCAGAAAGGACATATTAAAAATGGAAAACACAAAGAAGCTCACAGGTAAAGACCTAATCAATGTCGGCATTTACACAGCCATGACCCTCGTTATTTTCTTTGTTGTCGGCCTGCTTACTGCGCTGCCGGTGGTTTACCGTTCCTGTTCAGCGGCGTCCGCTTTGGCGGTGGAAAGGCCGGCTCTATACTGGAATACCACATGGTGCCCATGATGATCTGTTCCGTCAAGATTGGAGAAGAGTTGAGTGCGGCGGCACTGACCCGCGGCCTGGGCGGGCCGGTCAAGCGGACCAACATCTGTAAAATCGGGTTTCGCGCACAGGATATTGTGTTGCTCCTGATCTGCCTTGGGGCATTTGCCGCGCAAGTCTATGTGTGGGCTGCAAGGGGGTGAATGCCATGATTGAGTGCAGAGATGTGTCGTTTTCCTATCCGGCAAGCGGCCCTGTGGATGGGAAATGCCTGACGGAAGGGGCGCTGAAGCATATCACCTGTACGATTGAGGACGGCTCCTTTGTTCTTCTCTGCGGGGCCTCCGGCTGCGGCAAGACAACCTTGACCCGTCTGCTGAACGGCCTGATCCCCCATTACCACGAGGGGACTTTTACAGGCTCGGTCTATCTGGATGGGAAAGATACCCGCGAACTGTCGCTCTTTGAGATTTCGCAAAAAGTAGGCTCTGTGTTCCAAAATCCACGCTCCCAGTTTTTCAATGTGGACACGACCAGCGAACTGGCCTTTGGCCCGGAAAATCACGGATTGCCCGAGAAGGCCGTCCGCGAGCGGGTCCGCCGGGTGGCGGAGCAGCTGAAGTTGGAATCTCTGCTTGACCGGAGCATCTTCTCCCTCTCCGGCGGGGAGAAGCAGAAAATCGCCTGCGGGTCGGCGGCAGCCATCGACCCGGATATTTATGTCCTGGATGAGCCGTCCTCCAATCTGGACGCCTACGCGATTGCGGATTTCCGAAAACTGCTCATGCGCCTAAAGGCCCAGGGGAAAACCATTGTCATATCAGAACACCGGCTCTATTATTTACGCGACCTGGCCGACCGTGTCCTCTATATGAAAAATGGAGAGATCCGGGGCGACTACACCGCCGAGGAATTCCAAAGCCTGCCCGCAGAGCAGCGGGATCAGATGGGGCTGCGGCCGCTGGAGTTAAACTCTTTAAGGAACATAGCGGCGCCTTGTGACAGGGGCGGGGACTCCGAATGGAACATCCGTCAGTTTTTCTTTGCATACAAGCATCAGCCGGAAACCCTGCACATTGACGAGGCTGTATTCCCCTTTGGCGGTGCAACCGCAATCATTGGGCATAACGGAGCGGGAAAATCCACCCTGTCCCGCTGCCTGTGCGGGCTGGAAAAGCGGTGTGGCGGCATTGTGCGGAATCAGGATAAGATCTATTCCAGAAGAGAACGGCTGAAGCTCTGTTATATGGTGATGCAGGATGTAAACCACCAGCTTTTCACAGAAAGCGTGCTGGATGAACTATTCCTGAGTATGAGTACAGAAGATCAGGCAAAGGCGGAGGCCGTACTGGCTGAGATGGACCTGCTCCCATATCGGGAGCGCCATCCCATGGGGCTGTCCGGGGGACAAAAGCAGCGGGTGGCCGTCGCCTCCGCGATTGCATCGGAACGGCCGCTGATCGTATTTGATGAGCCAACCAGCGGGCTGGACCTGTTTCATATGAGGCAGGTGGCGGAGGTGGTGAACAGAGTTGCGGAGCATGGGAGAACAGTAGTTGTGGTGACGCACGACCCGGAATTTATTTTGCGGTGCTGTAACTTTGTTATCCACATGGAGCACGGCGAGATTCAGGAAAGTTACTCCCTCTGTAAGCCGGAGGGTAGAGAACATCTGCCGGAATTTTTCCTGAACGATATGGAATAGGAAGTAGGCGGTAAAATGAAACTCCATGCGTCGGGCGAGGATTATCTGGAGGCCGTGCTGGTACTCCAAAAGGAAAAAGGCATGGTTGCAGATATGATTTATGAAGCCGCCGACTACCTTAGACTTTCTAAGGAAGATGGCGACTTTTCTTTATCCAATGATAAGCTGGAGAGCGACAGTATTTCCAGCCAACGGGCTATAATCGAACGATTTGTCGCTCAAAATCCGAATATCAAGCTGGTAGCGGAGTTTTGTGATGACGGTTATACCGGAACAAATTTTGATCGTCCGGACTTCCAGAGAATGATGGAAGCTGTTAAGGCCGGTAAAATCAACTGTGTTATCGTGAAAGACCTTTCTCGGTTTGGTCGTGACTACATTGACGCAGGAAAATACATTGAGAAGATTTTTTCCTCAGCTCGGTGTACGCTTTATCGCAGTCAACGACAACTACGACAGCTTAAATCATTCCACCGGGGACAGCCTTGTTCTGCCCGTAAAAAATTTCCTGAATGACTCATACAGCAGAGACATCTCCATCAAGGTGCGGAGTAGTTTTGAAAGCCGTCGCCAAGACGGCGAGTTCATTGCCAATTATACAGCTTACGGTTATCTGCGCGACCCGGAAAATAAAAATAAGCTGGTTATAGACGAGGTGGCCGGTGAATATGTGCGCGAGATCTTTCAGTGGAAGATTGAGGGCATGAGCCCTGTCACCATTGCTGAGAAGCTGAACGGCCGCGGGGTCCTGCCACCGTCAGAGTATAAACGCTCCATTGGGATCAAATACAAAACCGCCTTTCAGACCAGTAGCCGGAGCAAATGGAGTCCGAAAGCGGTGATCCGTATTCTGACCAACGAGCTCTACACGGGTGTTCTGATCCAAGGCCGCCGCACAACTCCAAACTATAAAGTAAAAAAGTTATCATCAAGGACAAGAGTGAGTGGAGCCGTATCGAGAACGCTCATGAGGCGATTATCCCAGCCCGGGAGTTCCAATTAGTGCAGCGGCTGATGCAGGAGGATGGCCGTCGGGCACCAGGCTCCGATACGGTATATCCTCTGTCCGGGCGTGTCTTCTGCGGGACTTGCGGCGCACTGGCAAAGCGGAAATCCGTCTCTTATAACGGGAAAAAAAATATGCCTACTACGCCTGTCCCACAGCGAAAAAAACGGGAGGATGTGAGGGGCGGAACATTTCGGAGCGAGAGCTGGAAACGGCTGTCCTTACTACACTTCAATCTGAGATCAAACTGATTTTTGGATGTAGACCGGGCTCTGGGGCAGGTTGAAGCATTGGCCTGGGAGCGTCGGGAGATTATGTCTGGAAGCGGCTATTTCTGCACAGGAAGCTGAAATTGCCAAATATAGAACGCTGAAAACCAGCGTTTACGAGGATCTTCGAGACGGGCTGATCACCCAAGATGAGTTTCTACACATGAAGCAGGACTTTTCTGAAAGGGATTTCTTTCATCGAAGATGATATTTCGGGTTTGAAAAACAGAGCTGGATGCCGTCCGAGCTGGTCTTGTCAACCAGACGGGGTGGCTGGCTCAATTCCGTCAATATCGAAATCTTGCCAAGCTCACTCGCACGGTGGTCGTCAATCTGATTGACAAAAATCCACATTTATCCCGATAAAAGATTACCGTCACCTTGCTTTGCAAGGACCAACTGACCGATGTGATTGCGTTCCTGCGGGGAACAGGTGCAGACACAGCACGCCGCTGAAAAGGAGGCGGGTTGAGCATGGCCAGGAAGAAAAAGAGTCCACGCATCCCCCATGCGCCCGGAGATCCAAGGGGCTTTATGGGTCGCCGGGCTTTATGGCCGCCTATCCGTGCTGGACAACGGCAAAGTGGATGGGGAGCCGATTGAAAGCCAGATCGCCATCATAGAGCAGTATGTCGCCGGTCATCCGGAATTGAAGATCGTAGAGCGGTATATCGACAACGGTTATACTGGGACAAATTTTGATCGTCCGAACTGGGGAGCGAATGATGGCGGATGTTAAGTCCGGGCGGATTAACTGCATTATCGTCAAGGACCTTTCCCGCTTGGGCCGCAACTATATTGAGACGGGCCGTTTTGGAACGGATTTGTCCAAAGCTGGGTATCCGCTTCATCTCGGTGAACGATAACTATGATACGGCGGAGATCAAATCACAGGACGAATTTGCCGCGTCTCTGAAAAAATATCGTAAATGACTACTATGCAAAAGATATTTCCCTGAAATCTGGCAGCGCCTTAAAAGCCAAACGGCAAAGAGGAGAATATATCGGTAGCTATGCCCCTCACGGCTATCTGAAAGACCCCTCAAACAAAAACCACCTGATTATCAACCCTGAAACCGCGCCGGTCATCCAGCAGATTTATCAATGGCGCGCCGAAGGGCTCGGATACGGGACAATCACACGAATGCTCAATGAGCGTGGTATTCCATCGCCGGGCCGCTATCGGTTTGAACACGGGATTGTTACCAATAACAACAAAAAGGCAGCTCTCTTCTGTGGAATCGCCATGCACTCACCGATATTCTCCGCAACATTGTCTATATCGGACACTTGGCTCAAGGAAAATGTACGGCAAGTCTGGCCCGCGGCATACCCGTCCATCGCACAACCGGAGTCTGAATGGGATATTGCCTACCATACGCATGATCCGATTATTACCGAGGAGCTTTTCAATCAGGTACAAAGAAATCAACCGTTCGCGGGCAGATGCCTATAATGCCAATTATGGAGCCTGCAGCCACCTCCCCAAGGGTGATAACCCCTATCGGGAAAGACTGGTCTGTGCGGACTGCGGGACACAAATGAAGCTATATCGCAATCTAAGCAAAAACCATAAAAAGGCCTACTTCACTTATATCTGCCCCACCTACGAGGAACATCAGGAACTGCGATGCACCAAAAAAGACGATACGCAGTAACGCTTTAGATGCCATGGTGTTAAAGACACTGAAAATACAGATGGAGCTCTTTTGCGATGCGCAACAAGTGCTGGAGCGGCTATCAAAGAAACAACCGAAGTTCCCTGCCCATACCGAAGAAAATGAATTGCAGCAGCTCGAACAGCAAGTTAAGCGGAAACAAGGGTATGCGACATCGCTTTATGCCGATTATCGGACGGGGCTTCCGACGCGGGAGGAATACACATTTGCCCGTGGCAAATACCAGGAAGAAGTAGCTGCCTTACAGGGGGCGGATCAGCCAGCTCCAAGAGCGGCTTACCCTTACAAGCCAAGTGTCGGATTGTGCTAAAAGCTGGATGGCTCTGATTGAACAATACAAAAAAGTGCTGAAATCGTGTCCAGAGAATTGGTCACAGCATTTATCAGTGTGATCCGGCTGTCCGCTGACGGCTCCATCAAAGTCTCGTTCTTGTTCCAGGATGAATTATCTCGCATCCGGGCGCACTGCAAGGCTGTGGAAAGCGAGGTGGCATAGCATGACGGATACGCCTGCCGCTTACCTGCGGACTTCCCTGGAGGACTTTAACCGTGCTCATGGCCTTGCCGACCAAAGCCAGTCTATTAGCAACCAGCGGAAGGTAATTTTAGAATATGTTCAGCATAATCCAGAGTTTTCTGAAGTTCAAATCAGAGAGTTCATCGACGATGGGCTGACAGGTACCAACACGGACCGGCCGCAGTTTCAGGCGATGATCGAAGCTGCACGGCGCGGTGAGGTCAAGTGTATCATCGTCAAAGACCTTTCTCGATTTGGCAGAAACTATCTGGATGTGGGCGACTATCTGGAGCACATCTTCCCCTTTTTGGGGGTCAGGGTCATCGCGGTCAACGATGGCTATGACAGCAAACAGTATGAGGGCAAAACCGGCGGGATGGATATTGCCTTTCGCAATTTCATGTACGAAAATTACAGCCGAGATCTTTCCATCAAGGTCCGTTCCGCAATGCACTCCCGCATGAAAAAAAAGGGGCGGTTTGTCAATCATGTTCCCTACGGTTATCAAAAAGCCCCGGGTGACAAGCATTTAATGGTGCCTGATCCAAACACAGCCCCCATTGTCCGCGAGATTTTCCAATCAATCATCAGGGGCAAAAGCACCTCTCAAATCGCAAAGGAATTGAACACCCGCGGTGTGCTTACGCCACTGGCCTATAAACAGCACCGTTTGAAGCCAGCGTGCCAAAATCGGGAGTTGATGTGGTCGCATATCACTGTGCTGAACATCTTAAAAACGATAAATATACCGGGGTGATGACCAATCACACACGAGAGAGCCGGTATATGCGCGACAAAAACCAGCGCCGGGTCCCCCGCGAAGAATGGATCATCACCGAAAATACGCACGAAGCCCTTGTAACGAAAGAAGAATTTGACGCCGCCCACGCCATGATAAGGGAGGTAAAAAGACCCGAGCGAAAATCTCCCCCCGCCTGTGATACAGTGTTCTATTGCGGGCATTGTGGCAGGAAATTGAGGAAGTCTCATGGCCTTGATACCTATTTCGCGTGTGACACCCAGTTATACCAGGGAAAACGCCACCTGCTCAAATATCCGATGGAGCAAAAACAGATTTAGAGGCCGTCATGCTGCCGGTCTATAAGGCCCAGTTGTATTTGCTCGGAGAGCGGGCAAAAGAGCTGGCGCTTCAAGGCGACGGCCACCCAAATGAAAAAACTGGCCAGAGATGGTAGGAAAAATTGATCGTGAGATTGCCGCTTGCCAAGCGCAAAAAGTCCAATACTACGAAGCATACCGCAACGGCGACTTAGATCGGGGGGCTTTTGTAGAACAAAAAGGCCGCCCTGGCCATAAGAATTGAACACCTCCAAGGCGAGCGCACGGAAATTGAACTGAAGCGCCAGGCACAACGGACACAGATTGAGGCGCGAGAGTCTGCCAAGCGGGAGCTGTCCCAATACCTTTATGCCACACATCTGGATGGGGCGCTCCTGACGGAGAGTATGTACCAAGCGATTGACCGCGTAAAAGTTTTTTAGCAATGAGCGTATTGAAATCCGATGGAAGTTTGAAGACCTGTTTGCGGGACAAGGTTACCGAGAAAGGAAAGCTGTATGAGGGTCGCATTATATATACGAATTGCAAACGACAACACCGGGGATGCGATTTCGTATCAAGAGCAGGAATTGAGGCGCTGGTCAAACGAGCACGGGCATGAGGTTGTAGAGGTTTTCAAGGATAATGCCCCAGGAGTTCTTGCGGAATGTTTTGAACTTCAAAGGCTGCTCGCCCAGCTGGATGCTCACACCTTTGATGGCGTTGTCGTTCGTGGATTGAATAGGCTGGCGAGGAGCTATTACGATTTCCCACAGCTTGCTGATAAGTTTCAGAAAGCCGGAGTTAAAATCATCGTCCCCTATGATACCGACGATGCCTTTGCGGAGTGTGAGACGGGTTTCCATATTTTGAATGCGCTAAAGGCAACCTGGGAACGCGCATGAAGGTAGCGCAAAAATCAAGCAGGAAGCAGCGGTGCAGCGCACCAAAAATTTTATGTTTTACTTGACACATTAGGACGATCTCGGGCGCGTGGTCATTCCCAAGGAAATCCGCAGAACCATGCGTATCCGCGAGGGCGACCCCCTGGAGATCTATACCGACAAGGACGGCGGCGTCATCTTCAAAAAGTATTCCCTGATGGGCGGCCTGGGCGACTTCGCCGGCCAGATGTGCGAGACTCTGAACAAGACCACCGGCGAGATCGCCGTGATCACCGACCGGGATGCCTGCATCGCCGTGGCGGGCCTGGCCCGCCGGGAGCTGACGGACAAGCGGATCTCCTCTGAGCTGGAGCAGATTATGGAGGGCCGCCAGATTTATCAGTACCAGGCAGGCGACAAGGCGGTGCCTGTAAGCGACGACGGGAGCAAGTATCTTGTGGCCTGCGCCGCCCCCATTCTATCCGAGGGCGATGTACTGGGCTGTGTGCTCTTTGTGGGCACGGAGGGCGAATTGGCCAGCAGTGAAACCGACTATAAGCTGGCCCAGACCATCGCCGGGTTCCTGGGCCGGCACATGGAATCCTGATTCCAATGATGATAGGGGGCATCCCTGTTCGGATGCCCCCTATCATTCCAAAAAGGCCGCATACAGGAGGCCCCTGCCGCTGGCAGGGGCCTCCTGTGCGTATTCACCTAACCGCCCAGGGTCATGCCGCCGCCGGAGAGGCCGTCCTTCTCCAGCATGCGCTCCAGCACCTGCACGTCGGTGGCGATATCCATGGCGTCGTCCTGGAAGAGCTTGTCAAGCTGCTTCTCGAAGCCCTCCACCACCTTGTCCATCATGCCCTCGATGCGGGCCTTAGCCGAGCGGATATTCTCCCTCCACGCCCTGCTCCTCCATACGGGCGTAGGCCCGGAGGATTTTGAGGGTCGTAGGCAGATAGTAGCTTAAAAAGCTGCGCAGCTGGCCCGCCCGGTTGGGGCTCTGCTTCTGATAGGCAAAGATCTTGCCGGTGATCTCTCCGATGCGGTCGATCTTCTGGCTCATGACCGGATCGTCGATATCGTCGTTGAGTCGGCGGATTTCCCCCAGCACCGCGTCATCGTCGTTCATGTCCAGCACGTCCTCCTCCGGCTCCGGCTCGTCGGGCTCGGGGGCAGGGGGCGCCTCTTCCTGAAGGCCCTCGTCACTGAGGATCAGACGGCCGGTGGACATATCCAGATAGCCCGTCTCTAAAATACCGCTGTCCAGCATATCCTGGAGATCGTCACAGGCCTTGTGCACCGACACCGGCATGGCCTGGGCCAGGGTGGTGATGGAGATGCTCTCCCGCCTGCCGATGAGGGCCAGGTACTTGCGGAAGCGCTTGGCCTTCTTAGTGCGCTGGGTACCCGCCCAGATCATGGCCAGGCCGCCGCCGAAGAAGCCGATCACCGGGGACATCACCGCCAGGGCGGAGAGGAAGCCGCCGCTCATGGCCACCGCCGGGAATCCGGTGAGTGCGATGCCGAAGATCACGGTCAACACAATTCCCCATACGGTCAGGCCCTTGCCCCGGTCCAGGTTCACCGGCCTGCCCTGCCGGGGGCTGCGGCCCACATGCTGCCGCCCCACCGGAGGCGTCTGCCGCTGGGCGCCGGGCATTCCCTGCGTGCCGGGGACAGGGCCTCCCTCCCGCTGGATATCATAAGGGTGGCGGGAGGCTCTGCGCCTGGAACCTCCGGTCAGCTTTCGGAGCAGCAGAATAAGGCCGATGGGCCAGACCGGGCTGACCAGCAATACGATGGTAATGATCCAGGAGAGCAGGTCCCCCGAATCCGGTCGATTTTCATTTCGATAGCTTGCCATGGGCACCGCCCTCCTGTTACTGCCGCGTGTTCTGTCTGTTATTCTATCACAGAAGTGTTAAAGTTTCGCTGGATAAGTTCTTTAAAAAAGATGAAAGATTAGATTGCGCCCCGCTGAAGCCTCTCTATCATACTGCGAAATCCGGGGCATGTAAAGCGCTTTCCGCCGGAAGTGCTATGTAACCGTTCTGTAATTGCTTTTCCCGGGACGAAGTCCTATAATAGTAGTCGTATTTTACATCCTCTGTGATGTTTTGGAGTTGATGAAGATGGAAAATCAGGATGGAAAGAGGGTCGCAAGGGGACCGGGCATGCCCCGGGGCGGAAAAAAATCGCCCTGGCCGTTGTCCTCGTTCTGGTCCTGGCACTAGCGGGTGGATATGTAGGGCTTTGCGCCTATGCGGGCAGCAGCGCTTTCCTGCCCAACACCTCCATTGCCGGGGTGGACGTGAGCGGCCAGTCCCGGGAAGGAGCCACCGCCGCCCTGGAGGGCGCCCTGCCCGGCCTGCTGGCGGACAGCCGGGCCGAATTCACCTGCGCGGGCCAAAGCTATGCGGTGAACGGTGACGATCCCTCTGTCTCCGTGGACGCCGCCGCCGCAGTGGACGCCGCTCTGACCGACCAGGCCGGCAGCTTTTTCACCCGGGGCGGGCGGTATCTCGCCGCCGTGATGCATGGCAACCGCTACTCCGTCCCCGTGACACTGACCGGCACGCCGGACGCGGTAACCCGGGCGGTGGAGGAGTGCTCCGACCCGGAGGCCCAGACCACCTGGGAGGTCACCGACACCGAGCTGGTGCTCCACAAGGGGGTCACCGGCCGCACCATTGACGTAGCCGCCCTCACCGATGCCCTGGCCGAGCGGCTGGGCCATCTGGTGTCCAATGACGAGCCGGCCTCCTATGCCCCCATCGAGGCCCAGGTGACCACCGCGCCCCCCGCCGCCCCCGACTTTGACGCCATCCGGTCCGAGGTCGCCGCCGAACCTGCCGATGCCTACTTAGACAAGGAGACGCGTGAGATCGTCCCCTCGGTCACCGGAGTGGACTTCGACACGGCCCAGGCCCAGGCTGTGCTGGATGCGGCCGGGGAGGGAGAGACGGTGTCCGTCCCCCTGCTTCTCACCGAGCCGAAGCTGACCACCGCCAAGCTGGAGGCCAATCTTTTCAAGGATGTGCTGGGCAGCGGTTCCACCACCTGCGCCGGCCCCTCCAACCGCTGGTACAACATCGATCTGGCGGCCAAGCGGCTCAACGGCACCATCCTGCTCCCCGGAGAGACCTTCTCCTATAACGACACGGTGGGCCCCTACACCCTGGCCAGCGGCTACAAGGCCGCCGGCACCTACCAGAACGGCCAGAGCGTGGACGCCACCGCCGGCGGCATCTGCCAGCTCTCGTCCAACCTCTACTGGGTTACCCTCAAGGCCAATCTGGAGATTGTGGAGCGCCACAAGCACCAGTTCAACGGCGGCTATATGCCCGTCATCGGCACCGACGCCACCGTGTGGAGCGACCAGTTGGACTTCCGCTTCCAGAATAACACCGATTACCCCATCAAGATTGAGTCCTATCTGGACAAAAACCACAAGCTCCATGTGACCATCTACGGCACCGATACCACCGGCATCCACGGAGAGCCCTACCACGTGGTCATTTCCACCGTGCCCTACAAGAACACCTACCAGCCCAAGGACAGCATTCCCGTGGGCACTGAGCCCCAGCGGGACCCCAACTACTCCCGCTACAACGGCTATACGGTAGATCTCTATCAGAAGCTGGTGGACAAGAACGGCAAGACCATCAGCACCACCCTGCTGTACCGCAACACCTACAAGGCGTCCGACGCGGTGTACTACTACAACCCCGCTGACGCGGCCCGCTGGGGGATTGACCCCTCCACCGGTCTGAAAACCCTTACGCCGGTCACCCCCCCACCCCATCGCCGTCCCCCAGCCCCTCCCCTGCGCCCAGTCCGACGCCAGGCGGCACTCCGTCGCCCGTCCCAACCGCCACACCTGTGCTTCCCCTGGAGCCCAGTCCAACTGTCCCCCCCAGCCCGGAGTCCCCGCCGGCATATACCCCTCCTGTGGAGGCCACCGCCACACCGGAATCTGGCGTCGGTCCCGGCATGGAGCCGGTGGAGGAAACCCCGCTGCCCGCGCCCACCCCGGCAGACACCCCCGCCGCGGCGCCCGCCGCCTGACCCTAAGACAAGAGCGGAGGCCCAAAGGGCCTCCGCTCTTATAGAGAGAAAGAAGGTTCTTTATGTTTCAAGGCTTTTCCGGCGCCACCGTGGACTTCATGTGGGGCATCCGGTTCAACAACGAAAAGGGCTGGTTCGAGGCCCACAAGGAGGAGTACCTGACCACCTTTCAGCGGCCCATGAAGGCGCTGGCCGACGAGGTGTACGTGGCCTTTACCGACCGCCATCCCGACCTGGACCTCATCTGCAAGGTGTCCCGCATCTACCGGGACGCCCGGCGGCTCTTCGGCCGCGGCCCCTACAAGGACCATCTGTGGCTGAGCCTGACCCGCCCCCACGAGGAGGGCTGCGCCGAGCCGGTGTTCTGGTTCGAGCTGGGCCCGGAGGGCTACTCCTACGGCATGGGCTTCTGGCAGGCTCCAGCCGTCACCATGGCCAAGTTCCGCGCCCGCATGGACCGGGAGCCCAAGGCCATGGAAAAGCTGGCCCGCCGCTTCCAGAAGCAGGACGTATTTGTGCTGGAGGGGGAGGACTACAAGCGCCCCAAGGCCGCCCCCTCCCGGCTGCTCACCCCTGGTACAGCAAAAGAGCTTCGCCCTCTCCCACGACGCCCCCACGGGGAGCCGCTCTGGCCCCACGATCTGGTGGATCTCCTGCTGGAGGGGTACGAGTTCCTGCTCCCCTACTATGAATACATGCTCTCCCTCAGCGGTGACCCCTGATCCCCGGGCACAATAACAGAATTTACATCGCAAGCAATCCCGCCAGCAGCGCATACTAAGGCCAAAGGATTTTGGAAAGGCGGCGGGCGGGATGGAGCGAACTTCCTGGCGGCGGCGGGCGCGGGCATTTGTCCCCGCGCTGCTGCTGCTTTTTGCGCTGGCCGGGTGGATGCTCCCGGCCGCGCCGGGGCCGGCGGCGGAGGCCGATGCAGTGCTGGAGGCCGGAGAGGGGGAGCCTTGCCCCACGGTTCCGGCGGGACAGAAGCTGATCGCCCTCACCTTTGACGACGGCCCCCGCCGCTCCACCACCACCCGCCTGCTGGACGGTCTCTCGGAGCGCGGGGTGAAGGCCACCTTTTTCCTCATCGGAGCCCAGATAGAGAACAACGGGGACGTGGTGCGCCGGATGGACGAGGAGGGGCACCAGATCGGCATCCACACCTTCGACCACGTCAAGCTCACCGATCTGAGCCGGACCGACTTCGACGCCCAGGTGGAGACCACCCGGGCCCTGCTCAAGTCCACCCTGGGCCACAACGACTTCCTGCTCCGCCCCCCCTACGGCATGCTGGACGAGAGTGTAAAGGCCTGGGCGGGCTGCCCCATCATCCTGTGGTCCATCGACCCGGAGGACTGGCGGGATCAGAACACCGACCGGGTGGTGCGGGAGGTGGTGGCCGGGGCCAGAGACGGCGGAATCATCCTGATGCACGACATCTTCCCCGAGTCGGTGGACGCCGCCCTCCAGATTGTAGACCAGCTCCACCAGCAGGGCTACCTGTTCTGCACGGTGGACGAGCTCTTTGCCGCCCGGGGCCTTCCCCTGGAGGCCGGGGAAATGTACTGGAACGCATACCCATAAATCGGCCCTGGGACGGCGCGTCCCAGGGCCCTGCCGTTCAGGCCAGACAGGCCGCGGCCCCGTAAACGCCGCGGGTGCTCCCCGCCTCGTCCACCCGGACCGTCCCGGCCTCCGCCATGGCGCGCAGCCGCCGGGCCAGCAGCCAGTCCCCCACGCCGGAGAGCTGAACCAGGGCCTGTCCCAGTACGTTCGCCACCTTCTGCGGCTTCTCCGTGAGGCAACGGCGGAGGACGGGGTCATAGAAGTCCTCCGATACCCCCATCACCCCTGCCGTTGACCACCGCCCGGAGGGGGGCGTTCTCCTCCCTCAGCCGCTCCCATTCCAGGGCCAGCATGCGCAGCACCGGACGGGTCAGCTCCTCCGCCCCGCCCAAATGCAGGCCGAACTCCTCGGGATGTACCTCGCCCCAGCCCCGGTCCCAGCGCACCACCGCGCCGTCCGGCCGCTCCCACCACCGGGGCAGGGAAACCAGGGTCACCCTGGCGTCCAGCCCGGCCAGGAGGGCGGCCGCGTGGCGCAGGCCGCAGGCCCCGTCCGGGGTGTCGTCCGCCCAGATGCGCACCTCCTCCCCGGCGGCGGCCCGGGCCCTCAGCTCCTCCGCAGCGGCCAGGACCTCCCGCCAGTCCGCGTCGGCCTCCGCCGCCCGCTCCGCCTCCGCCCCGTCCAGTGGGAAGTCGGTGTGGAACTGCCGGAACAGCGCCCGCCGGGGTCCGTCCTCCGCCAGAGGGGCGGTGATGTCCCCCCAGGGACAGGGCCAGCCCCAGACAGAGTACGTCGGAGCTTTTGTTCCCCAGGGGGACGGCATACCTGTCCAGCCGGTCCTGCTCGGCCCGCACCTTCCGCATCTGCGCCCTGACTGCCCGGCGGGAGGGCTTCTCCCCGTCCTCCGACGTGCAAAATGCAATCCCGACGCTGTGGCGGCCTTTGCCGCCGCAGTGCTGAGCCATCTTCAGCGCTCCCTGTGCCGACTGGTTGAAGCAGAGCTCTACCATAATACGATCCACCCTTTCAAATCAAATAAGACAGCGCCAGGGACAGGGACAGCGCGCCGAAGCAGAGCACGCCGGGGCTGGTGAGAAAGCGCCGCCATGTTCCGCGCTCTGCGTCCGGACGGGCCAGAAGCGCGGGGATCAGCCGGAACGGCACCATGGCGCCTGCCAGCATCAGCACACCCGTCACCACCACCGGGCCGCCCAGCCAGCCCCAGAGGATGGAAAAGAGGTTGACCAGCGCGTGGAGGAGGACAGCCTGCCATAGGCAGCCGGTGGAGAGCGCTAGCTCCGCCAGCACCAGCCCCAGAAGAAAGGCATAAAAAAACTGGTTCAGATTTCCGTGAAACAGGCCGAAGCAAAGGGCGGAGGCCACCAGCGCAAAGCGCTCCCCATAGGGCCGCAGGCGGCGCAGCAGCAGCCTGCGGAACAGAAGTTCCTCCGCCGCAGGGGCGATGAGCCCGGCCAGCAGGAGCTGGAGCGGAAGGGGGTAGAGGCCGATGGACTCCACCGGGTTGACCACCGCCGCGCCCCGGAGCCGCCCCAGCAGGCCGGTGAGGAGCAGGGTAGCCCCATTCGCCAGATAGGCCAGCCCCACGGAGCCGGCCCAAAGGGCCGCGAAGCGGACCGGCCCCAGCGGGCGGCGGGCCGGGGCGGGCGGGGCCGCCGTCCCCCACAGCACCAGACAGGCGGCGGGAATCCCCAGCCCGTAGGCCCCCAGGACGGACGCCGCCCACAGAAACACCGGCTCTCCCAGCAGGCCGGGCCGTGCCGCCCCGGCCAGAAGCAGCACCCCCCACTGGGCCGCCAGCATGACGGCCATCTGGGCGAACAGGGCCCAGCCCAGGCGGGAAAAAGGGTTGACGGGCCTCCATTGCGCCACCTCCACAAAAAAGATTACCAAAGTATTATAGCAATTTTCTATCTCCCCGACAAGGAACGAAATATTGACAACCCTCTTTCATACAGGTACAATATCTTGTGTTCGAATACAACTGGAGGAGAGATACGATATGCCCATTTCGGAAAACGCAAAGGCCGTGCTGGAGCGGCGCTACCTGGCCCGGGACGAGCAGGGACAGCCCACCGAGACCGTGGACGGCCTGTTCCGCCGGGTGGCCAACGCTGTGGCCGAGGGTGACCGCCGCTTTGATTCCAAGGCGGACGTGGTGGCCACGGCCAAGGAGTTTTATGAGCTGATGGTCAGCCTGGACTTCCTGCCCAACTCCCCCACCCTCATGAACGCGGGCCGCCCCCTGGGGCAGCTCTCCGCCTGCTTCGTGCTGCCGGTGGCCGACTCCATGGAGGACATCTTCGACGCCATCAAGAACGCTGCGCTGATCCACAAGTCGGGCGGCGGCACCGGCTTCTCCTTCTCCCGCCTGCGGGCCAAGGGCTCCACCGTCAACTCCACCGGCGGCGTGGCCAGCGGCCCCATCTCCTTTATGAAGGTGTTCAACGCCGCCACCGAGGCGGTGAAGCAGGGCGGCACCCGCCGGGGCGCCAACATGGGGATTCTGCGGGTGGACCACCCCGATATTCTGGAGTTCATCACCTGCAAGAACGATACCCGCGAGATCACCAACTTCAACCTCTCCGTGGGCATCACCGAGGCGTTTATGGAGGCGGTGAGCCAGGACAAGCCCTACGACCTGGTGGACCCCGCCACCGGCCGGGTGGTGGGCCAGCACAGCGCCCGGGCGGTCTTTGACGCCATTGTCACCTCGGCCTGGCAGACCGGCGAGCCGGGCATCATCTTCCTGGACCGGCTGAACCGGGACAACGTGGTGCCCAGCCAGGGGGAGATCGAGTCCACCAACCCCTGCGGAGAGCAGCCGCTGCTGCCCTATGAGAGCTGCAACCTGGGCTCCATCAACCTGGTCAACCACCTGATGAAGACCCCCGCCGGGTGGGTGCTGGACCGGGCCAAGCTGGAAAAGACCATCCGCACCGCCGTCCACTTCCTGGACAACGTGATTGAGGTCAACCAGTACCCCCTGCCCGAGATCGACCGGATGACCCGCTCACCCGCAAGATCGGCCTGGGCGTCATGGGCTTTGCGGACATGCTCCTCCACATGGGCGTGCCCTACAACAGCGAGGAGGGCGTCGCCCTGGCCGAGGAGATCATGGACACGGTGAATTCCATCGGCCACCAGGCCAGCGAGGAGCTGGCCGAGATCCGGGGCCCCTTCCCCTCTTTGACCAGAGCATCTACAGGGACGGCAGGCCCATCCGAAACGCCACCGTCACCACCATCGCCCCCACCGGCACCCTGTCCATCATCGCCGGGGTATCCTCCGGCGTGGAGCCGGTGTTCGCCTACGCCTATATCCGCAATGTGATGGACGGCACCCACCTTATCGAGACCAATCAGATTCTGAAGGACAGGCTGGTGGAGGCGGGCATCTACCCGACGAGCTGATGCAGAAAATCGTGGAGCAGGGCTCCCTGGCCCACGTGGACGGCATCCCGGAGGACATCCGGCGGGTGTTCGTCTGCGCCCACGACGTGTCCCCCATCTGGTTCACTACTCACGACGATGTTTTTTTTTTGGTACCTTTTTTTTCACCGGAAAGGACCCGTAAAGTGATAATGATTATCATCTACATATCACAACGTGCGTGGAGGCCATCAAACCACGTCAAATAATCAATTATGACGCAGGTATCGTATTAATTTCTGCATCAACTTAACGT
>VOFI01002892.1_pt1 | contig 19284 bp, 22 predicted proteins | sample 5384131 | NCBI WGS metagenome assembly VOFI01 (sample SAMN12384728, study PRJNA508395) | human gut metagenome | isolation source: healthy gut H | host: Homo sapiens
GCTCCAGCTAACGACCAATTCTCCACCTTTACCAGGTTTCAATTCGATGTTGTGGATCAAAGTACCAACTGGGATGTTAGCAAGTGGAAGAGCATTTCCGACTTTGATATCTGCTTCTGGTCCTGATACAATGCGTTGACCTACTTCAAGACCTTTAGGGGCGATGATGTAGCTTTCACACCGTCAGTGTAGTGCAAGCGCGATGTTAGCTGAGCGGTTTTGGATCGTATTCGATCGTTTTTAACGACTGCTTCAACTCCATCTTTGTTCCGTTTGAAATCGATCAAACGGTAATGACGTTTGTGTCCACCACAGCTTGGTGACGAACAGTGATACGACCATTGTTGTTACGACCTGCTTTGTTTTTAAGAGAAACAAGCAAAGTTTTCTCAGGTGTGTTTGTTGTGATTTCAGCGAAATCCAAAGAATCATATTACGGCGACCGTTTGGTGTGTTGGTTTTGATAAACACGAATTCCCACGATATTTCCTCCTTAGATTATTTCAGCTTCAGCAGCAGACAACTCGATTGCTTTTGAATCTGCTGTAAATTGTGATGATAGCTTTTAGTTTTGTTAAGTAAAACCAGTGCCAAGTCAAGCACGTTTAGCCTTTGGTTTTTTACATTTGATTGTATTGGCGTTAGCAGCTTTAACACCTTCGAAAGCAGCTTCAACAGCTTTAGCCGATCAAAGTTTGTATTGCTGATGTCAACTTCAAATACATATTTTCCTGCTTCAGGAAGTTGGGCCATTGAGCTTTCAGTGACAGGTTTTTGATAACATCATACAAATTCATTATGCAAGAACCTCCTGATTTTAGGGAGATAGCTGCTTGAGTAACAAGAAGTTTGTCACTATTTGCGATGTCAAGAACACTTGCAGTTGTAGCAGTCGCAACTTTCACGTTTGGAAGGTTACGAGCTGAAAGAGCTGCGAATTCGTTTCCTTCTTCAAGAATAGACAAGGACTTTAGAACCGATGCTCAAAGCTGCAAGAACTTTTGCAAATTCAGCAGTTTTTGGAGCTGTAAATTCAAGAAGAATCAACGGCTACAAATTTGTTTTCCAGCAACTCTGAGTAAACAGATTTTAAGCGCAAGGCGACGAACTTTTTGAGGAAGTTTGTGCGCATAGCTACGTGGAGTTGGTCCGAAAGACGATTCCACCACCGCGCCATTGTGGAGAGCGGATAGAACCTTGACGAGCACGTCCAGTTCCTTTTTGACGCCATGGTTTGCGTCCGCCACCTGAAACGGCTGAACGGTTTTTAACTGCGTGAGTTCCTTGACGAAGGCTAGCACGTTGGCTGATGATCATCAAATACAACTGCTTGGTTTTGGTTCGATACCAAAGATCGCATCGTTAAGAACAACTTCGCCAGCTTGTTTACCAGTTTGGTCGAATAATGTTACATTTGCCATTTTGACTGTATTCCCCTTTCCTTATTATTTACCAGCTTTTAACTGCTGACTTGATAGTGATAAGAGATTTCTTAGCACCTGGTACGTTACCTTTGATAAGGATAACGTTCTTTTTCTGGAACAACTTGTACAACTTCAAGGTTTTGAATCGTTACACGATCGCCACCCATGCGTCCTGCAAGGTTTTACCTTGAATACGTGTTAGTGCAACAGGTCCCATAGACGGACGACGGTGGTAACGAGAACCGTGAGCCATAGGTCCAATGTGATTGTCCGTGGCGTTTGATAACACCCTTGAAACCTTACCTTTAGAAGTACCAGTTACATCAACAATGTCTCCAGCTTCGAAAGTGTCAACTGTGATTTCAGCAGCAATTCAAATCTCCAAGCCTTCAACGTTTTTGAATTCACGAATGAAGCGCTTAGGAGCCGTGTTAGCTTTTGCTTACATGCCCTCAAAAGTAGGCTTTAGTTTGCTCAATGGCCGCGTTTGTCATCGAAACCAATTGATAGCGTTGTGTCCATTCGTTTCGCCACAGTTTTAACTTGAAGAACAACGTTTGAGTTGCTTCGATAACCGTTACAGGGATCACCTGCCAGCTTCAGTGAAGATTTGAGCTATTCCCACTTTTTTTCCCTTTAAGATTCCTTTTGTCATGAGAAAATAGTTCTTTTTCTATATTTTTTCAAAAAAGTTTTTAACGAGCGTTTTTCTCAAAAGTTTGGATCAACCCTTTAGATTAAAGTTTTGATTTCTACGTTTACACCACTTGGAAGATCCAATCATCAAAGCGTCAACTGTTTGAGTTGGGTTGATGATGTCGATCAAACGTTTGTGTGTACGCATTTCAAATTGTTCTATGAGAGAATCTTGTATTTTGTGATGATTGTAGAGGGGCTACGCTCAGTTGGAGGGATTGGACCCGCAAATTGTGCACCTGTGAGTAGCTGGATTCCCACATTTTGCAGCCGTTGTGTCGAGTGTACGGTGTTCGTACGCTTTCAAACTTGATGCGGATTTTTTGTTGCCATCTTTTCTCCTTTTCGTCTATTTAAGATAATAGGCTAGCTCCACAAGAAAAACCGACGCGCATGCCGGCAATGCAACTGAGCGTGTCGCAACCTCCAGATCAAAGCTTAATAGTTTGTTTTTCACATAACGTTAGTTTAAACAAACAAAGGCCCAATGCAAGGGATTTGAGAAGATTTTTTTTCGTTTTTTTGATGAAAGCGGAAAGAAATAGAGTGCTAAAAAGTTGCTATTATAGAAAAGGAGCGAGACAGAACAAATTTATATCCAATTTGTTCGTCGTCTCGCCCCCGCACAGTTGATTAGGTTATCTTTGGAGCTTAACAAGCTCCAAAGATACCAATCCACTACTGCGTCTAGCAGTTATTCTATGTATTCTCAGATGGCTGTAGTCTTTTTCTTCTATTTAGCTTTTCTAGAAATTCCGTCCTGATTTGTTATAGCCATATCTTTTCGACAGAAATGCTCACGGAATTCTAAAAAGATTGTCATCCATGATGGCTTGACGGACCTGTTTCATGAGGTTGATCAGAAGTATAGAGGTTGTGCGAAGATAAGCTCGGTGTAATTCTTACAAGTGTAGCAATCACATTCAGGATCCAGCGGTGTAAAGTCTTCTGCAATTGCGCATTTTTTTCACCACTAGGCGTCCTTGACTAGTCATACAGGTACCATTTCGCGCAATTCGCGTCGGCAAGACACAGTCAAACATATCTACTCCACGAATAACGCCATCGATCAGACTATCTGGAGCTCCTACTCCCAGGAGATAGCGCGGCTTGTTCTCTGGTAAGAGCGGGAGTTGTGAAATCCAGCACCGCATTCATCTCTTCATGGCTTTCCCCAACAGCTAAGCCACCGATAGAATATCCCGTTCTGCTAACGACTGGTCCGTTCGATCGATCACATCAATCATAAGGCTGATAGAACTGAGGCATTCATCAAAGGACATCATGATGTGAACATCTTCAAGGCCGTTGAGGTGATAAAGTTACCCCTTCTTTCAGTGATATTGCGGGTATCCGCTAATGAATAGACCTGGAAGCTCCACTATCTGTCAAAATCGGCTGGTCCCAGTTCATGAACTGCGCAGTCCTCCTGCTTTTGCGACCAAGTCGTCCCCCGGGACGAAAGCCAGAGATGTAGGTGTTGGCCAAAATAATTCCAGAACCCATTTCCCTTGAGTTCTTCTGGCGATTGTCTTAACAGTTGCCTGAGTCCCTACGAGGCATAAACATTGGGGTCGGGAAGGTCCCGTGAGGGGTGATAATTTCTCCCAGACGAGCACCTGTATGCTTTTTCTGATTAATCGATATTGAATCGGCAATCTGTCATAATACCTGCATTGGAAAAACAGTCCCAGCTCCAGTTCCTGCCATGCTTTCTCCTGTGAGTACTCTGTAGATTGCACCATACTGGTTCTGTCACGGACTTATGTTACACAAAAAGTGCAAATGAAGAGAGGTCATCTACATGATCCAGAATTGATTCGCTTCTGTCGTCTCCCTTTGTCATTCCATTTTAGTGGTCGGTGCGACTTTAGCTATTTAGACACGATTAATCCCAAGATCGAACACCGAACACGCGTGTTAGATATCTTTAAACAAGATCGCTTTACTCTGTATTTGCCACCTTGATCTTGAAGCAAGTCATCCTCTTTTTTATGGGGACTCATCCTCTATGCTGGGAGTCTCGTTAGCACCTACGCCAGCATTCGATTTTTTGGCGATTTACGATAAGGTGAGCAACCCTAGCACTCTGAGTGCTTCCAGTCCGAATTCCAACCTCTCATGCAACAAATGCTCTGATGACTACCGGTGTCGGGCTTGGCCACTGGCCTCCTCTTTTACCTGCCACAATACTACAGTCTCAGCTTGGTCGAATTGATCCTCTATGAGCAATTACGAGACGGCGACTAAGGGAGCCTTTGAGTCCTTCGCCAAAGTCGTGAAACTATGAAAGGGTTCCGCAGCAATCGCTTGGTGCTCGATCTAACCTTGTTTGGATGGTACTTCCTGAATTACTTCACGCGCGATGTCATCGGCTTTTATACCATGCCTACTTTATCAACTGGCCAAATTGCATTTTATGATCTAAATCAAGCAGATTAAACAAGGGCCGCGCCATTTTACAGGCCATCCAAACCATGAAACTGAATAAAGAGTAAGAAGAAAAACCCCAGCCTGCTGGGGTTTTCAGCCCTACTCGTTAATTTCCTCTTTGTCATTTATAAAACCGTATAGCCTCCTAAGAGCAGCGTCGGGTGTTCCCGTTTGATAGCGAAACCATGACAATATCTTCTCGTCCAGCCCAATAGCGGATTTTCTGCTTCTTGATTTTCCAGCTCCACTGTGCCTCAGAAAAAATTTTCGCATCCGTCTCAATAAAATCACGTGCCACATCTGGTAAAAACTCACTGCGACGGTATACATCAACGATATCTACTGGGAAAGGAATTTCGCAGTTAGCGTACACCGTTTCCAAGGACGATCTGGCCACCGGCTACGCGCGAGGGTTGACAGGAATAATCCGATAGCCCTTGCATCTCCTCGCTGACACGATGACTGGTCGTACTTTCACGGTCAGATGCCAATCCAAATCACAGCTGATGATCTTAGTGTTGTTTCTAGGTAATGTTTTGATAATGCCATCACTAGGATTGCGAAATGAATAAGCCATAAGAATCTCCTTTTTGTATTTCTTTTTAAGAATTTAGAGCTGGTACGGGATTTACTTGTAATGACTTCCATTTTATTTGGTCATACCATGCTTTGCCTTCGTTCTCATCACACAACAGCTTCCAGTGCAGCCTGCAAAGTCTGGCCATGAATTCACTGGTCCCTTTGACAAGTTCTTTGATCGCTACCAGTTCGTCACTTGGTACTTCTGCAGAACTCCACTTCATCGTGCACCTGAAGAAGCATCTTGGTTCATGCTCCCTGCTTTAGCGTTGGTCCAAGTGATCATGGCAATTTTCAAGATATCTGCCGCAGATCCTGATGGGTGAGTTGATAGCCGTCCGCTCCGTGCCTCGAACATTGAAGTTGCGAGAATGATATCTGGAATCTCCCCGACGACGCTTTTGAAGAGGGTTTCTACATAGCCTTTGCGCTCACGCGCTTCCCGTACCACACTCTCCATATAGTCCTTGATTGTGGGTATGTTCGAAGTAGGTCTCAACAAATGTAGGCCTTGGCTTCTTTTTCGACTGATCCCTAGGTTGTTAGACAGTCCAAAAGTCGGAAATTCCATAAACCACACCGAAGTTTACTGCTTTTGTGAGCCTGCGACTTTGTCGTTCAAGGCCGCCGTCTTCTGGTTTTTCTCAATATTGGAAAAACCGGCTGCATAGCAGTCGAGGAGTGCGGATGAGCCCGCCCCATGTTTAAAGGGCATCAATCAAATGCTCATCTCCGAAATAGAGCCAAGACGCGCAGTTCGATTTGTGAATAGTCCGAACTCTCAATGAAGACACTATTTTCCTCTTTTCTGGGACAAAGGCCTTTTATGGATGAGACGCTGGCCTTGTTCAAACGAAGGAATGTTTTGCAGGTTGGGATCCGTCGCTGGACAAGCTACTCGTCTGCGTCAAATCTGTACATAGCGGGTATGGATCTTCCCCCATCTTCCAAAATCCAATCTTGAAGACCGATGACAAGAGTCGACTGATCTAGTACTTTGGCGGTATTCAAGAATTCCAGACACAATCGGTGCAATTGAGCCAGGCGTTCCAAGACATCACCCATGTTGAAGCCGCCGTTTCTGGTCTTTTCGTATATTCAAGTGGAGTTCCAATTTTTTCAAAGAGACATCCTTAATTGTTTTGGAGAATTGATGTTGAACTCTTTCCCTGCAAGCTCGTAGATTTTTGGGTCAAACGTCCAAGACTACTTTCCACCTGCATGTCTTCTAGGGTCTGGCGCTCTACTTTGATCCCCGTGATTTCCATCTTGGCCAAAACAGCTGCTAGTGGTTGCTCCATATCATAGAGCAAAACCCAGCTTGGTCATGGGCTTGCAACTGCTCCATCATGGGCTCTTTCGGTATCCAGTAGAACAGCGACTTTCCGTGCCAAATGCCTAATAGGGACCTGCCCTTCTGGGAGGCTTTTTGACTCCCTTTGCCATAAACGACTTCGTCCAACGGTAGCGCAATCGGACTATAGAGACTCGAAATGGTTGAAATTTCATTGTCCTCTACGGTCGACAAGAGATACTTGGCCAATCGACTGTCAAACGCGGGATTTTGAAGGGTACGCCCAAGTGGCTGAGCAAGACCTTAGCCCGCTTGAAGTCATAGACCTTGAGGGGCGTTTTTCGAGAAATTTTGAAAATCGGTGTTTGTAAAAGACCAATATCTGTACGCCCCTCGCGTAGAGCTGACCTTCGGTCCCCCATGCAAAACCGATGATGGGTTCTGTATGGTACTGTCCCCAAAATCTCAAAATGGAAGAAACTATCTTCCGTGAGCATATCTGAAGTGACTTGCTTGACTTCTGTATAGTCAATAGCTACAGGAGCCGCTTCTTCTCCACTGAGATCCAAGGCCTGACGGAGTTGCTTGAAGCCCATCTCCTCATAAAACTTGGCGAGATTTTCTAGATGAGGGCCCGTATAGGTGATATCGTCCAGGCCAATTTCAATAGGGGAGCATTGGTATCGATGGTTGCAAGAGTTTTGGATAGGTAGGCCTGCCCTTGTCGTTGATGAGGTTTTCCTTCATCTTAGAAGCCTCATCTCATCGATATGCTCGTAAATACCATCGAGAGAACCGTACTCTAGAGGAGTAGTTTGATCCCGGTCTTTTTCTCCTCGATTTTAGTAACACCTGGGATATTATCCGACTTATCTCCCATCAAGGCCTTGAGGTCGATAAATTGCTCTGGTGTCAGTCCCATCTTTTCTTTCAGATAGGCTGGAGTGAATTCTTCAAACTCTGCCACCCCTTTTTGGAGATTTCAACCACCGTATTGTCATCCGTCAGCTGATCAAATCCCTTGTCCCCAGAGACAATGGTGACATCAAAATGGCACTTGAGGTAGTTTCTGCATCTTATGTTGCCTCCAATAATATCATCCGCTTCATACTGGGCCAGCTCATAATAGCGGATTCCCAGATGGTCTAATTGCTCACGAATGAAAGGAAACTGCTCACGGAACTCATCTGGAGTTTTTGCACGGCCCCCTTTGTAGTCGGTATACAGTCTCCTGTCCGAAAGGTCGTCTTTCCTGCATCAAAAGCAACGAGGACATGGGGTTGGTTGGATGCGCTCCAAGAGATGGCTCAACATGAGATTAAAGCCATAGACCGCATTGGTATGCAGACCATTGGTATTTTTTTGAAAGATCAATTTGATGATAGAGTGCGAAAAAAGGCACGAAAAGCGACGGAAGACCTGTCGATAGCAAGTAATTTATTCTTTTTCCATAGGCCTATTATACTTGAATCACAAGGTCTCTGGTATAAAAACTCTACCCCTTTCGGGTGAGCTCTCTTAGGAGTTTCTAGAAAAATTAAGAGAAGTGTTTATTCGCCGTAACAAGAACCTTGTTGTGGCAATTTCTTAAAAGGTTTTGATAATTAACTGAGATTTTCATTTTCTGTACCTCTTCATTTCTCTTATTGGATGAGTACAGTATACAAGAGAAACCTAAACGATTCCCTTATAGAAAGCTTCAAGAAAACTAAAAGCTGAGGCGCAAAAACACGCGGTTGTTTTTTTTCGCAAGCTGGTAACTTGAAGATGGAGCCCTGTCTCATCTTTGGCTCCAAGAAAGGGGGCTGACTTTCTCCATGGAGTTTCTAGCTTTGAATGCGCGCATGAAGAATTCCCGGTTGCTTGAGATCATAGGGCGAGATGGCAAGGTCAGCTCTTCCGTCCCCTTCACTTGGTTCCAGCTGGATAGCATAAAGAAAGCCATCACGCATGGTATAGCGGAAATCTTGGCTAGTATAGAGTGGCGCTTGCCGTCTGAAAAGGAACTCTTCCTGGGCCTCGGTCGGTCCGTCTGATGACACCCGCCAAGTTGCCGACTCTGATAAATGGCTTCTCCATTTACCGCCAGCCAGTTCCCTGATCCTTTGAGAGGATGTCTTGGTCTTGCTCAGGATCAGCCATCTGCTTTGGGTCCAATATTGCCAGAAGATTGCCATTTTTGCCACAACATCAACTAAATTTTGTAGCACCCTTACTGGTCTTGTAGGCTAGATCCTGCATAACACCAAGAATTACGGGCGATCGCGGTATCCATTTGCCACGGAAAGTTTGCGGTCTCTCCGTATCCTCCCTGCCCATCTCAACGATTCCTGAACCGAAAGGGGAGTGGCATCCTGTTTGTAATAAACAGCCACCTTTGTGATCCTCTTGTGCTGCTAGATTGTAATAATAAGCCAAAAAAAGCGTACTGCGAGGGACGGAAACTCTCATGCTGGATCCACCAGTCAAAATAAAGGAGCTCTGGCTGGTAGTCCCCCGCACCAGTTCACAGGTTCGCAAAAGCCAATCTTCCAAGAATACCTTGTTTGATAAGGCTTGAAGTCAGATCAAAATGATCCTGGGCTCCCGGTCTGCTGGCCAATAAAGGCTGTCTCTTTGACTTCTTGCGAATGTCACTAGTGAATTCTCATGTGAAAAGAAAAACTGTGTTCTGCCCAGAGAGGACGTACAGAAGCCACGTTTTTCTGCTTCCTTCCTCAGCTTCCTCCTGTCTCGCCCCGGTCCCATTTCTAAGCTATTATAAGGCGAGAGAGTAGAGGCATACATCTGAAAACATCGTGAAAAGTTCGCACTGGAAAGATACTGGCTCCTGCTTTTTGAGATCCAGCCAAGATGCCGGATCAAATCGATCGGCTGTAAAAGAGGAAATGAGATCCTAGCCAAAGCTGGCCTGGTTCCAAAATGCTCTCGATGATAGTCATAACAAGGATCTGTAGACGCCCCAGTGGATAAAGATCCCAAACTTGGCATCTCGATACCAATCTGGACAGACTTGATGGCTAAGAGAGTCCCAGCTTGGTTCAAAAGGACCTGACTGGACAACTTGATCACCCTTCAAGGCTTATCATTCTCTTTCTCCTCTTCTTGTTACTACCCTTATTGTAATTAGAAAGCCCTTGCCTTTGAAAAGACATACAAACGAGGTGAATGTTTAAAATAGAGATAAAAAGAGCTTTGATCTTAGAGGAATCAAGCTGATGATGAATAAAATGAAGCTTCTAGCCCTTCACTGCTTGAGAAATAAAAACAGAGCGATGGCGTCTGTCTCCCCTGGCGGAGAGTAACGATTTTAGACCCCACACAACCCTCCCATCTGAGACCTTGTTGAAACGGTGAACATCCTCCATGCTGAAACTCCAAAACCTGTTAAAAACATGGAAATGATGTAATTGGGCCAAGTGGGTGATCCAAATCATCTCGATAGCTACCAGCTTTCCCCTGTCACCCATTGACAGCAACAGCATAGATAAATCCTTCTGCATCATGGATCAACCCCTTCTGGCGCTCGATTCCTGTGGTTAAGCTCACCAGCGGGTACCAAGGCGATGTCTTTATCCACTAATAGAGGCCTTACCAGATCCGCATGCTCATGAGGAAGATCCGAATAATCACTCCCTTGACCGCTATTCCTTCTACATCTCTAAAGAAGTTTTCAAGCCCATATTAACAAGGGGTTGAAATAGGTCATGATGACCAAAGGAACACTTGTCTCCAGACGCTGGATCGTTTGCACCAGTTCCCTGTCGTCGTCCCATGGGCCAAACTTCGTAGTCCCGCCTCTCTTCAATCACAGGACCATCTGCCACCCGGATCCGAAAAAGGAATGCCAACCTCAATGGCTGAGACACCAAAGTTCCTCCAAAAAATTGATGGTTTCCCGCAAACCTCCAAGCCTTTTCATGATCTCCTGACATAATGGCAAGGAACAAAGATCCCTTTGCTGCTGGTCTTTCAACTTTTTAAATGCTCTGTTGGGTCTTTACTGTCTTACTCTACCTTCTCTTGTTCTAGGCGGTCTTTTGGACTTGTACCACATCTTTATCCCCACGACCTGATAAGCAAACGATCATGGATTTTTCAGCCCCATAGGCGATAGCATAGGCAATAGCATGGCTAGATTCTAGAGCTGAATGATTCCTTCTACTTTTGAAAGCAATTGAAAGGCTTCTAGGGCTTTTGGTCTGTCACAGGCACATAGGTCGCCCGCTTGATTTCATGGAAATAAGAATGCTCTGGCCCAATCCCAGGGTAATCGAGACCTGCTGAAATCGAGAAAGCTTCTAAAATCTGTCCATGGGCATCCTGTAAAACATCCATCAAGGCACCGTGAAGGACTCCCGGACGCCCCCTTGGTCAAGGTTGATGCCGGTCTGTATCTACCCAAGGCCAGCAGCTTTTCGCCCCATACATGGCAACAGATGTATCCCCCAACAAAAAGGATAAAAGAGCCCAATGGCGTTGGATCCGCCTCCCACACAGGCTAGACGGCATCTGGCAGACGCCCCGTCATTTTGCTCTGCAAATTGGCGTTTGGCTCTCGACCGACGACACTTTGAAAATCACGGACAATTTCTGGGAATGGATGAGGTCCTAGAGCAGAACCCATGATATAGTGGGTATCCTCCACATTTGCTACCCAGGGCTTCTAAGGGCAAAGATTGACCCAATCCTTTGAGAACCCGTGACCCATATGTTACTGATTGAACCTTTTTGGCGCCCAACAATTCCATCCGGAAAGACATTGAGGGCTTTGGCGTTTGACATCTTCTTCCCCCATGTAGATGCGGTACACATTCCATATCAACAGCGCCAGCCTGTTGCTGCTGTAACACCGTGCTCCGGCCCCCTGTTTCTGCGATGATCTTCTTTTTGCCCATCCGGTGTGCCAACAAACCCGTCCTAGAAACTATTAATTTTATGAGCCCCTGTGTGGTTGAGGTCTTTTCTTTTAAGAAAATTGGCTCCACCAACATACTTAAGTTAGACTCCTTAGCGTAATAGAGCGGTGTTTCCCGACCGACATATTGTTTCAGAAGCTGATCCAATTCTGCTTGAAAAGTAGTGATCTGCTTGACTTTCTATAGGCTTCTTCTACTCCTAAAACTGCTGTCATCAAGGTTTCAGGGACAAATCGTCCCCCGAACTGCCCGTAAACTGGTTTTTTATCTGGTTGTTTATATGCCATGCTTGACCCTTCCTATAAATCGTTTTATCTTTCTTTGATCTTTTTTACATCTGTCTCTGACCCCACTGGCCACATCCACCGTATAAAAGGATGAAAGAATGAATAGCATCTGCTACATTATTCACTGTCAAGCCCCTGCAATAAAGAAGGGCTTGGTGAAATTTTGCTCGAGTTCTTGCCAGTTAAAGGTTCTGCCCACCTCCCTACAGGAGCATCAAAGAGCAGATAATCAGCACCAGTTCAGAAGAGTCGCGTCCTTCCCCACTTGAACAGCGCGAATCGTTTGTTGGGGTCTTGCAAGATGGCCATCCATCGGTCCATGTGCTTGTATCAGGTCCAAGCCCACAACTTGACAAGTTTGCTCCACTTTTCTCTTTGTGGTGATACAAAAAAACACCGACTTTTGAACCCCTTTGGAATGCCTGTAGCCAACTGCCGAGCTTTTCTGTTAACATGACTTGCCGTTTGCTTGGTGCAAAGACAAAACTAATGTAGTCCGCACCGGCTTCAACAGCTGTCTGCATCGGCTTCCTGAGTGGACAATCCAATAAAATTTTAAACTTTGTCAATCTGCAACTCTTTTACTTTTTTTTTCAGCCACATTGTCTGCCTTCATGAGGGCTGTCCCAACGAGAATGCCATTAAAATAAGGGAGCCAGCATGCGCGCGTTCACGCTGCTGTGAAAATAGCAGACCCAGAGATGGACCGGTTCTGTTCAAAGCTTGTCGCCAATTCAAGACTAGTATGAAGATCTGTCTCAAAGGTCACCAAGTTGCGATTATTGACCCCTATGATCTGAGCCTGATCCGGTGAGCGACCCCTAGTTCTGTCAGATTATGGGTCTCCACCAAGACCTCCAGGCCAAGATGGGTCGCAAACTCATAGAGTTCTTTCAGACGAGCCTCTGGTAAGGCTGCAACTATCAACAAGATCACGGTTGCCCCTGCCTTCGCGCCCGAATCAGCCGTTTTTATCCACAATGAAATCTTGCTGAGGGTGGAATACGCACCTGACTAGATATTTCCCGGAGATACTGATAATGCCCTTGAAAAACACTTCATTTTGTCAAGACAGAAATCATCACGGCCCCATTTTCTTTCGTAAGTCTTAGCTCATGACGATATCCACATTATCGACATGAATATCTCCCCACCTTCGGGTTATACCTTTTTTCACCCCTGCGATGATCTGAAGCTTTTCTGGATGGCTCTTTAGGTAATCATACAGGCGGTAGGTGGCCCCTGCGCAAAAGGTTGAGTTCCTTCTTCATCGCAGCCACTTCACGCGCCTTTCCTTTTTAGAATCTTTGGCAAGAATTCTTGACTCATTTTTTGATACCCCTGTAATAATCTCCCCACTTTCAAGGGCAGCCCCACTGGCAATCACTTCACGTGCCAAGGCAATCCCTTCCTTTGATAGAATCTACCTGCCATTGGCATAAAACCAAGGCCAGCATTCAGACAGTCACCTCTAAGAAGGACTCGCTTCATTCTTCAAGACGCTGAGCAAAATTTCCGCATTGCGCTTGGCGTCTCCACCTCGTACTTGATCAATTTCGATGCGCTCCATTCCGATATCTTTGGTTGAAAACTGGATAAGGTAACTGGGTCCATTTTCCAGAATAGCGAGAGCTGGGTTTTCCATCAAGGCCTGCCTCGTCCAAAACCTTGTGGACCACTCACCACCACTGCGCGTTTCCTCCCAAATTCTTTAGAATCTCTGCCGTACTTTCCATATCCGGACGACTGGTTCCCAATAGCTGGGTTTCTAGAGGAATCGGATTGATAAGAGGGGACCAGTTAAGTTCATCACCGTTGGGACCCCCTAGTGCCAAGCGAGCGGGCATAATATAGCGCATGCCAGGGATGCAAATTTTTGGCAAATAGAAAGACAATGCCCGATTTTTCAAACACTCGTCCCAAGTCTTTTGGACCCAAATCAAGGTTAATCCCTAGGCTTCTAGCACATCCGCAGAACCAGATTTAGAAGAGATCGAGCGATTTCCGTGTTTCGCCATCTTGACACCACCGCCAGCGAGAACAAAGGCAGCTGTTGTTGAAATATTGAAACTATAAGAACGATCGCCCCCAGTTCCACAATTGTCCATCGCTCCTTGAACTTCTGTAGGAATAGCGACTGCATAAGCCTGCATCACTTTTGCAATAGCCGTCCGTTCTTCAACAGTTTCCCCCCTTCATTTTGAGGCCTAGAAGCAGGGCCGTCACCTGCGCTTCTGAAGCACGACCAGCAACGACTTCCTCCCATGGCCGCTTCTAACTCTGCACTGGTTAGATCCATTCCTTCTGCTACTTTTGCAAGCACTTGTTTCATCTTCCGCTCTTGACTAGTTTGACAAAATTTTCGATGGTCTTGAGCCCATCTGGCGTCCTGATACTTTCTGGATGGTATTGAAAACCATAAATCGGTAAGCTACGATGTTGAATCCCCATAATCGCTTGGTCATCCGTCGTCCGAGAGGTAATGACAAAATCCTCTGGCATGTCTTCAATCGTCAACGAATGGTAACGCATGACTGGGACTTCTTTTGCGACACCCGCGTATAGAGGAGAGGGAGCTTCTAGCTGGATCTGGCTTTGTTTGCCATGCATGACCTGTGGCGCCAATCCCAAGCGCCCTCCAAAACTTTCGCAATCGCTTGATGCCCCAAGCAGATCCCCAAGATTGGTTTTTTGATCCCTGCGAAATCTCGGATCATCTCCATCATCTTGCCCGCATCCTTTGGCCAACCTGGACCTGGAGAAAAAGACCAAGGCATCTGCTTCTTTGGGCAACTTGGTACAGATCCGGATCATCATTTCAAGCACCTGGACCTCATCAAATTTTCCGATATACTGTGCTAAATTGTAAGTAAATGAATCGTAATTATCGACTAATAAAATCATCCTTCTTCTCCAATCCTTGCATTGATTTTGCCTTATTGACGGTTTCTTGGTATTCATTTCAGCGATCAAGATCACGCGGCAATTCCCTGCTCCTGCCTGCACATAAGCAGCTTCTTATTTTTTTTTGAGGATCATGGTTCGAATCACCTTAATAGAAAAATCGAGATCCCCCGCCACAGAGATGTAGCCAATGGCACCTTACCATAGACCCACTTGCCGGTTTTCTCTTTTTACACTTTCGCCAGATTCGCTTCATGTGAAACAAGAATCTTGCAGACACCAAACAGTCCCATGGAAGGAGTCGCCTTCAGAGCCTCAATGGGGCTGGTCCAGTAATTGCCCGCCAGGCCAAACTCGTCAAGGTGCGTGTCACGCATAACGGAAGAACTCCACTTCCATATATTTGTGGTCACTTCAACCCATTTGAGCAGCGATACGACCAATATCGTTTCGCCCTAAGATCCGCAACATCCGGTGTTCTGCAGGCTTCTTTTGGATCCCACACGCCAAATCCAGGCTGCCCATTGCCGATCCAGCCTCTTCATCGATCCCTCTGGGACGTGTATTGCCAGCAATGGGATTGGTCGTCTGCACTCGATCGCTGAGCTGACGCAGACTTTTTCTGGACTGGCACCGATGGTGAATTTGGTACTCCACAAAATCATAAAAGTAGAGATAATTCGAAGGGTTGGTCACCGCGCAAAGTGCGGTAATAATCAATGGTTTTACCCTGCAATCAAGCTGAAACGTTGAGCTGAGCACGCATTGGATCATCAGCTCCTCGAATATGATGGTCCGCGCTGCCACCATTTCCTCAAACTCTGCTCCAAAATGATTGTGCGATGAAGCGCATGTTACGGTCCTTGTCCTGAAACTCTCTCTCTTTTGCAGGATGCTCATGCCAATTGTGCTATAGCACTTGCTCCAAAGCTCGACGCTTGCTCTGCTTCACTCCGTCCACTATAAGGGGTTTCTCTTCCACCACATAGACCTTTTTCCTTTTGCGTGATCCACACAAAGTCACAGCAGCTTTCATAAGAGTATATGAAGTAGAGATCTGTGTGTGCCGATCGTATCTTCAGTAGAACCAATGTTCTAACACAGAGGCCAATCAAGTCATAGCCGACAAATCCAATCGCCCCCACCGTTAAAAGGGGAGTTACTTCTGCAAGGAGTTTTTCCTGACCGTGATGCGATTCAAAAAGTCAAAAGGATCCTCTTCGACAATTTGATCATTGTAATAGGGACGCCATCACTTGACTTCACTGACTGGCCGATAGGCTACAATTGAAAAACGCGCATTCTCTTTTTCACGAGGTATCGACTCCAAGATCATTTTTATGGGGCGCATCAAACGCATATAAGCCAAAATTGGACTCAACATCAGCAGATAAAACTCATATCAGAAACCTCTCTTCTAGAACTCTTTTATTCTAATGAATTCAACTGGCTAAGGCTATCAAAAAGATATCCCATCGCTCTGTTTGCGCTTTTGGGATCAATGTGCCTAAGCGCGCCTCGCTTGCTAAGGCACATAGAAAAACTCCCTCACACAAAACTTGTGTGAGGGCGTAGTGTCCGCTGTATGCACCTCTTTTTAGTAAGGGAAAAATAGCTGGTCTTTCCTACATCTCTATCTCCTCTATCAAGGAGTTGCACGATGAGGGGTGCCAACCGAATTCACATGGGTTAGAATTCATTGATCATAACAGTCAATTTTCATCAGTCGCTATTGCTTGTTCACAATTCCCACAAGCTCCCTGAAAATAGCTCGACTCATTACTTTCTGTTGCTACCATTATAACCCTTTTTCTTCGAAAGTCAATAAAAATTTTTAGTCTATACTCTACACTTATTTAATACAATCAGCTCAAAGATTCCCTATCGGCACGTCCTTTTTATCCCAACAATAGGATACTCAATAAAGCTAAAATTGCAGGACCACCTTTGGTCAAGATAATCTTTTTATTGGCTGTCATCGCACCGTAGAGTCCGGCTCAATAATAAAAAGCACAAAATTGTAACAACTTCACTATTTTTGAGAGACAAACAATCCATACAAAGAGGACGCAACCAATCAAGGCATTGTATATTCCTTGATTCTTAAATAAAAGAGGTCACAAGATGGGCGGACGAGTTCTTCTTTATCCATGTTGAAAACCCCGACTTGTGGTATCAGATGGTTCTGATGCTCTCCAAATATATATATATAAATGCTCCAGTGCGGCAAGACTTGCTAAAATTATCGTCAGTAATGACATTGTAGATTCTCCCTTTTTATTCAACTGTTATTTGTTCAATGCCAGATACTAATTTGTCCAGCAGGTAAGAAAAATTGTCTTGTTCTTGAGCAGTCAAAGCTCGACTCATCTGTTCTTTCACCGCCACATGGCAGTGGCGAGGGGATATTTGACCAAACGATTATAGGGCCGTATCCGTCAAATGAATTAAGATTTCCCGCTGGTTTTGGATTTCGACTCCGATGGACAAATCCTTCCTTTTCCAATATTTTGAAATGCCGGGTTAAGGGCCGCTGGATCAATCTGCAAGCGTTCCTGAACCGCGATCTGATTTGCAAGGCGCTTGTTCTAATAAATCCTGCAAGATTTGATAACGCTGTTAGCTAATCCCTAGGCGCTTTCAAAAAGTTTGCTGTAGTTGATTGATCTGCCAAACGTAGTTGGTAAGAGCAAAAATCATTTCGCTCTGCCATATTCCTTCTCCGTATTATTTTTGATAAATCAATAATTGACTAATCAATTATAAAATATTTCATATCCCTCTTGCAAGGAAAAGAGCTGGCACTGTTTTTCAGACAAAGAAAGCCGCCTGTTTGGCGACTCTTAGGGAGATTATTATGAAAAAGAAAGTTTAGAAGTTTTTTTCTAAACAAAGTTAGGGAGTCTTTGTTTAATAACTTTTATTATATGGCAGACATTTCTTTAAAGCTTACGACTTTATTATTTCAAAATGAAAACAAATCTTTACAACAGATTCTTTTCAGCGTTTTTAAAATACAGGATATCTAGTAAAGGTGTTCATCTGATGATTGCCTTGATAGTCCAGACGTCAAAGAAATTGATACTATATATGAATCTGGCTATTTCTTTACCAAAGAGTGTAATATCAGGCTCCGATCCCTAATATAGTAGGTATTTTCTGGCTCCAACCCGTACTTCCATCAGATACATAGCAGCTTCTGGTTAGGCTTTAGACACAGGAAACCACTTTGACTGGTCAAATCTCTCTTAAAAAGATTCCAAACCAAATCCGTAGGATGACAAAGGCATTCTCTCTCTTATGGGTGAACAAACTTAGCTGTGTCCCCAGGATGGACATCAGGCGCCCCCATCCATCTCAGAAGGACCTGGGCATTTTTCTCCGCTGAACTTTCTGCTCGGCGTGTTCAAGTCGGTCACATTGCCAGATGATACTCCTCGCACAGCTACTAAAAGATCTTGAACGCCGGAGCTTCAAGATGTAGTCTTTAATGCTGGCTCGGTCAAACCCGGGCTGATAAGTTATGGTGCCTCAAGACCTGCCCCAGGAATCCAGCAAAGAGTTCAAGTGTTCAAATCCCAAATAAAGGCTCGTTTTGTCATTTTCTCTCCCTACTTTTTCGTCTATAAAGTTGACTCAAAGCCAACGGAAGCCATTGTCCAGCGGCGTCCCAGTCAGACCCTATAGGCCAAAGCCAGGGTTACTCAAGCAGATAACCGGCTCCAATTCGAATGACCCACATGCCAATCGTCGTTGCATAAAATGGAAGTTTTCCCATTTCCCAAACCTTGCCAAACAGCTGTATAGATGACCGTTCCTGCTGTAAACGGTGTTCCCAACAAAGAAAGAGGACAACCGATAGGCTAGCTACCGCTTTCACATCCTGTGTGTAGAGATGGGTCAGAAGTGCCCCAAAAAAAGATTCCCAAGGCAATGGTAACATTAATACAAAGGACAAGCAGTAAGACTGCTTTCGAGCGGGCAATCTGCTCAAGATCACCTTCACCCAGGGCTCCGTGCTACGAGCATGACCCGTCGCTGTGGCCCCAAATACAGGCATATAATTAAACTGGGTCAAGGGGTCTCGATAGCATTTCCTGCGACTGCCTCGGTCCCAAAGCAACCACGATCGCAATGATCACCCGCATCTCCGGCTCCGCATCATCAGTAAACGCGGCGGCTGGAAGTGCTAAGTTCAAGAGCTTATCGATCCAATCCCCAACGAAGGGTGTGCAAGCTGTAGCTGGACCTTTTGCCACAAGAGGATGACGCCCACCAGACGAGGCCAGCACCGTCCCTCTCAAAGGCCGCGCCGACAATGCCCCAGCCAAAAAGGAAAATGGCCACAGAGGAGAACAGGAAGCCGTTTAATAAGATTGGTCATCAGGCTCACATACTATAGGAATACGTGGATTGTTGGCCACCCGAACCAGAGCGCGCGGTTCTGCTGTAGTCATCAATCCTAAAGAGGAACTATGGTCCCGCCGACCAAGGAAAGGTAAATCGCTTTTTCGGCTACTGCGGCTGCGTCCCTAACGGCAGAAATCATCTGGCGTCCAAAATAACAGCGAAGCCCCTCCTAAGAGAGCACCTCAACAGTAAGGGCCACCTTCCGGTATGTGACTCTGGCGCTACGGTAGGCATGGTGGTTTTCTTGATCACCCAGGCTTTTGGACATGACACTGGCAACTGCCGCTGCCCAGTGCAAACAAAAAGATGGCTTGATAGACGTGCTGATATTCCTCTGC
>VOFI01002925.1_pt1 | contig 19277 bp, 38 predicted proteins | sample 5384131 | NCBI WGS metagenome assembly VOFI01 (sample SAMN12384728, study PRJNA508395) | human gut metagenome | isolation source: healthy gut H | host: Homo sapiens
GAGAAGGACAACCATACAATGGTTTCGGACATATGACAAAAACAATAAAACGTCAATGGAGAAAACGCTGAAGTTTTTTGTAGATGCTGTTGCTGAGATTGTAGATGCCCGTATCCCACCAGCAGCCGCGCAATCCTGCTCGGCTGACCAAATTATACAACAGAAACCACGTGTGATTTTATTAAACAAGGCGGATATGGCAGACCCTGCACAGACGAAACGCTGGATTGCTTTTTATCGCTCAAAAGGGATTCTGGCAATGCCGATTGACTGCAAAAAGCGGAAAAAGGAATCCAAATGATTCCTTTGGTCAAAGAGTTGTTAAAAGACCGCATTAAGCTTCTTGGGGAATCAAAGGGAATGGTGTGCAGGACCATTCGTGTCATGGTAGTTGGTGTTCTGAATGGCTTGTAAAATCGTCATTGATTAACCGAATGAGCAAAACAAAGCAGCAAATGTGGAAGACCGTCCCGGAGTTACCAGGGAAAACCGTTGGTTTACCATTGAAAAGGATTTGAACTGCTGGATACCCCCGGCGTTTTATGGCCTAAGTTTGAAGATAAACAAGTTGGAGAGCACTTAGCGTTTACAGGCGCGGTAAAAGATGAAGTTGTAGATATTGAACATTTGGCATGCAGATTAATTGAAACGCTGCAGGAAATTTATCCTCATGCAATTTCTCGCAGCGCTACCAATTGAGTCTGTAGATTTATCCCAGATGGAATCTTATGAAATTCTGGAGGCCATTGGTAAAAAGAGAGGTATGTTAATGTCAGGCGGCGTAGTAAATACAGAACGTGCAGCCATTGCCGTTGTAGATGAGTTTCGAAGCGCCAAGCTGGGAAAGATAACTTTGGAACAAGTGAGGGAATCGGTATGAATTGGTATACTTATGAAGCTGCTGCAAATGAAAAAAGGTTATCAGTATATATGTGGAATTGATGAAGCAGGACGCGGCCCTTTGGCCGGTCCTGTTTTTGCTGCCGCAGTTATTTTACCCCAGGGCTTATGATTGATGGTTTGAATGATTCCAAAAAAAAGATGACTGAAAAAAAAACGGGAGGAATTGTTCGAAGTGATTCAGAAAAAGAAGCGATAGGATATTCCATTGCATTTGCTACGGAACAGGAAATAGATGAAATCAATATTTTACAAGCTACCTTTTGGCAATGCGCCGTGCGTATGAAGGGTTAAACGTACCTGTGGATTATGTTTTGTTGATGGCAATCGCATGCCTGATTTAGGAGGGGTTGCCGGTGAACCTGTTGTGAAAGGTGACGCGCAGAGCGCTAATATTGCTGCGGCTTCTATTTTGGCTAAGGTAAGCAGAGACAGGGTTATGGCGGAGATTGATAAGTTATATCCGAATATCAATTTGCAAAAGCATAAAGGTTATGGTACCAAATTACATAGAACTGCTTTTGCAATATGGTATGTCCCGTACATAGAAGTTTTATGAAAAAAATATTGGAAATCCATGAATAACAGTTCCGGAAAGATGGGGGAACGTTATGTTCTGCAAGAGCTGAGTTTTCTGCTTGGACACAATGCTTTGCTATTTGGATTCGGACGAAATGCGAGGACAGCAAGCGCTGGATTATTTTTAAAAGCAGTTCACCAAACCTATGTAAGAGAATGTGCCCAAAATAAAACTTTGGTCACGCCATGCATAGAAAACAGCGACTTTGTTAGAGCAGAACGGCTTGGCACATGCGGAACTGTTTTGACAGTAGAAGGAGGCGCTGTTTTAGGGGGGAAACCTTGAGAATATTCCCTATTTGGCCTCCTGGTGGAGTACGAATGTTAACGCTGACATGGAACGGAACCTGTGAGTTTGGGGACGGTGCAATGGTAACACATCCAAAGGGATTAACGAAGTTTGGCAGAAAGGCGATTCCCCAAACTGGAGCAGCAACGTATTGTGGTAGATATTTCTCATGCCAGTGAGCCGTTATTTTACGATGCAGCTGAAATTGCAAGCAAGCCGTTGGTAGCCAGTCATTCCAATGCCAGAGCAGTATGCAATCATCCTCGTAATTTAACAAATGAACAAGTTCAAATCATAAAAACAAAGCGGGGGACTCATAGGGCTTAATTTTCATCCTCCTTTTTTTAAAAAGAAGATGGCATTGCAACAGTAGACGATTTGATTGCTCATGCGGAACACTTTTTATCTTTGGGTGCTCAAGACAGTTTGGCAGTCGGCAGTGATTTTGATGGAGCGGATTTACCACAGGGAATTCGCGGAATCGGAGGAATTCACGCTGTTTTTGAACGTTTTTTGCAATTAGGGTACAGCGAAACGCTGTTAAACAAGATTTTTACACAAATGCACAGAAATTCTTCGTTTCTCTTTTGACATTACAGTAGTTCTATTATAAAATAAAAGAGATTGAACAGAATTAGAAAAATTCAAATTACGGAGGGAATTACCTTGAATTATAAATGCACAAGGAATCAAAACAGTCAAGTAACTGCCGCACAGGCAATTGTACAGGGAATTGCAAAAGACGGTGGCTTATTTGTTCCGGAAACATTACCGCAGTATACCCACAAAGATTTTGTGGAGATGCAAAACGGTAGCCTTATATTGACAGAGCAGTCAAAGTTTTGTCTGATTTTTTGCCTGAATTTACAAAAAGAGGAAATTAAAGAATGTTTCTGCTGCATATGCAGAGGAAAAATTCTCCGGCGGGAACCCGGCTACCGATTTCTGTGGTACATTCTGATAAAGCAGATATGAATATTTTTGATCTATGGCATGGTCCTACCTGTGCGTTTAAAATATGGCATTACATTACAGTTGCTGCCTCATTTATTGACCTCACTCTTTGAAAATTACAAAAAGTGTGACAAGACAGCGGTTATTTTGGTAGCAACTTCAGGTGATACGGGAAAAGCAGCTTTGGAAGGTTTCAAAGATGTTGACCGCACCAAAATGCTTGTATTCTATCCCTGAAAATGGCGTAAGTCCTATGCAAAAACGTCAAATGAATACACAGGAAGGCAACAATGGCGTATGCGCCATTTTGTATTGAAGGTAATTTTGATGATGCACAGACAGGCGTGAAAAAGATTTTTGTGAATGAAGAAATCTGCAAAAAAGAAGAAAACGGCATGACTTTCTCCAGTGCAAACCCATTAACTGGGGCAGATTGTTACCTCAAATCGTGTATTATTTTTCTGCTTATTGTGACCTTCTGAAAGCAGGTACCATCAAAAAAGAAGGAGACAAAATCAATGTAGTAGTTCCTACCGGCAACTTTGGTAATATTTTGGCATATTATGCAAAAAATGGGTCTTCAATCCATAAATTAATTTGTGCTTCCAACTCCAACACGTATTAACCGAGTTTTTAAAAACAGGCGTATACAATCGTAACCGTGAGTTCCATGCAACGATTTCTCCGTCTATGGATATCTTGATTTCCAGCAACTTGGAGCGTTTGTTGTTTGACGTAACCGGTCATGACACAGAGAAAGTAGCAGGCTGGATGAAAGAGTTATCCGAAACAGGACGCTACCAAGTGGATGCGGAGACATTAGCTGCAATTCAGGAAGTATTTGTTGCCGATTATTGCGATGATAAGACAACCGAAGAAAACCAATGCAGAAGTTTATGAATCTACCATTATTTATGCGATACACACCTGCGGTTGCTGTAAATGCTTACGAGCAATATTTGAAAGAAACAAAGGATGATACTCCTACTGTTGTTGTATCCACAGCCAGCCCGTATAAATTTACAGATTCTGTTTTAAAAGCTGTTTCAAAACAGTATGATTCCGATATGGATGAATTTGCAAAAGTTCAGCAGTTATCTAAGGAAACCGGTACTGAAATTCCGGCTCCGATTGCAGCATTGAAAGCAAAACAGTTCGCTTCCAAAATGTTTGCACACCTCAAACTATGAGCGATGAACTGCTGAAATTGTTAAACTTGCAATAAAGCGGACGGATTGAAAAGAGGCTTTCATGTCACTGTTTGTTATTGCGGATTTACATCTTTCATTTTGGATGTAATAAACCTATGGATGTTTTTCCGGGCTGGAAAGACTATACACAGCGATTGGAACAAAATTGGCGCAGTTTGGTAAAAGAATCGGATACAGTTGTCATTGCGGGAGACATTTTGGGCAATGAAGCTGGAGGAGACGGAACAGATTTTATTTATCCACCGTCTGCCCGGACAAAAAAAATTTTAATGAAGGCAACCATGACTATTGGTGGTCACCAAAAGTAAAATAGAACGTTTTTACAGGAAAAAGGCTTTACTTCTATGAAAGTATTACATAACAATGCTTATATTGTAGAGGATGTTGCTGTTTGCGGAACACGAGGCTGGCTTTACAACTCTGAAACAGAAGAAGACGCTAAAGATTGTTAACAGAGAAGTAGGGCGTTTGGTTGCATCTTTGAATGATGCGGCCAAACAAGATCCAATGCGCAGCCGATTGTGTTTTTGCATTATCCGCCTGTATACGGAAATATGGCGTGTGCGGGAATTTTGGATTATGGAAACACGTCATGTTGAACAATGCTATTTTGGGCATATTCATGGCAACCAAGCATCCAAAAAGGCGGTGCGGGGAAATTATCATGGAATTAAAATGCATTTGATTTCTTGTGATTATGTAAATTTTATGCCGATTTTGGTCAAATAAATTGTATATGGAAACATATTTATTTTATGTTATAAATTGCAATGAAAAAATTTTTTATGTTATAATCAATAAGATATTTGCGATTTAGCAGGAGGAAGTATAAATTATGAACCTGAAGTCTTGTAACAAAGTTGAGACAAACCGTTATCAATTAGAAGTTGAAGTAGATGAACAATCATTTAACGACGCGTTAAATAGAACATACCATAAAGAAATTAAGAAAATCTCTTTGCCAGGCTTCCGTAAAGGTAAAGCTCCAAGATCTTTCGTTGAAAATACTACGGCGAGCAAGTATTCTACGAAGGCGCTGTAAATGATATTTTCGGTTGCTTTTGAAGAAGCTGTAAAAAGAATCTAAATTAGATGTAATTACAGACAACAACGATTTTGAAATTGTAGAAATTGGCAAACAAGGTTTTACTTTTTAAAATTTCCGTTATTACAAAACCGGAAGTGAATATTGCAAATTACAAAGGTCTAAAAATCGAGCCGAAAGATCCGGAAGTAAAAGAGGAAGATATTGATGCTGAAATCAATAAAACTTTAGACCGTTATTCCCGCATGGTAACTATGGATAAAGCAGCTGAAAATGATGACATTGTTGTTATGGACTTTGAAGGCTCCATTGACGGTGTTCCGTTTGAAGGCGGCGCTGCTGAAAACTATAGCCTAACACTTGGAACAAAAATGTTTATCCCTGGCTTTGAAGATCAATTGTTGGGTCACAAAGCCGGCGATGAAGAAATAGATGTAAACGTTTCTTTCCCTGAAGATTACCATGCAGCAGAATTGGCTGGTAAACCTGCTTTGTTTAAAGTGAAAATTCATGAAATCAAAGGAAAAAGAAACACCTGCATTTGGTGATGAATTTGTAAAAGATATCAGCGAATTTGATACTGTTGCTGAGTATAGAGAAGATGTAAGAAAGAAATTGGATGCAAAAGCACATGCTGACGTTGCAGCGGATATTGACAACCAATTGATGGAGCAACTAAATGACTTGCTGGAAGCTGAAATTCCTGAGGCCATGATTGAGCTTCAAATTGATGAAGAGCTTCGTGCATTTAACTTCCGCTTACAATCTCAAGGCTTAAAATTAGAGACCTATATGCAGTTGACCGGTACAAATCAAAATCTTTGCGTGAACAGTTCAAGGAACAAGCAGAACGTCAAGTGAAAAATTCGTTTGGCTCTTGAAAAAATCGGTCAACTTGAAAATATCACTGCTTCTGATGAAGAAATCGAAGAAGAGTACAAAAAATCTTTCCGGCTTTACAAAACAGATATTGACAAAGTAAAAGCAATTATCTCCAGAGAAGGCCAGACAAAAGATATCATTGCAAGAAAAGCAATGAACCTTGTACGCGACGAAGCTGTTGTGGAAGTCAATAAAGACGAAAAGGCAGCAAAGCCTGCAAAGACAACAAAATCCACAAAGGCAAAAGCAGCCGATAAAGAGGCTGATGCAGAGAAAGAAGCTGCGCCAAAGAAAAAACCGGCAGCAAAAAGACAACTGCAACAAAAGCAGCAGACGGTGAAGAAAAACCTGCTGCCAAAAAAACAACAAGAGCAAAAAAGACTGAAACAAAAGACGCTGAATAAGTGTTGTGTTTTCAGCCAATGCTGAACAAATAGAACTGATATATCCATCTGTTTCCTACCATGCAGGGAGGCAGGTGGGTTCTTCATATCAAAAATATTCGACAATTTGCGTGGAGAAATGGTGGTATCATATGAGTTTAGTACCTTACGTTATTGAACAAACAAATCGTGGAGAACGTTCTTACGATATTTTTTCCCGTCTGCTAAATGATAGAATCGTTATGCTGACAGATGAAGTAAATAATACAACAGCCAGCTTAGTGGTTGCACAACTTTTATATTTGGAAGGCCAGGACCCTACCAAAGATATTCACTTGTATATCAATAGTCCCGGCGGTTCTGTAACTGCAGGCATGTCTATTTTTGATACCATGCAATACATTAAATGTGATGTTTCTACCATTTGCATGGGTATGGCTGCCAGCATGGGTGCATTCCTATTGGCAGCCGGTGCAAAAAGGCAAACGCTATACATTGCCAAACAGCACCATTATGATTCATCAACCAAGCGGTGGCGCGCAAGGTCAGGCAACTGATATTATGATTCACGCTGACTATATTGTGAAGACAAAACAAAGATTGAACCAAATTTTGGCTGAAAAAAACAGGTCAGCCGCTTGAGGTCATTGCTAGAGATACTGAGCGTGATAATTTTATGGACGCAGAAGCTGCACTTGCATACGGCTTGGTTGACAAAATTATTTCTAAATAATAGCTAGGTGGGAGAGAACATATGGCAAACAATGAAGAGCTCAATCGCGAAATTTGCTGCTCTTTTGCGGCAAAGCACAAGATGAGGCGCGCAGATTAATTGCGGGTCCGGGTGTATATATTTGCGATGAGTGTATTGAGCTATGTATGTCTATTTTAGAGGACGAAGCAAACCTGTCTCAGCGCAAATCAAATCATCACAATGAACCTGTTGCAACATTGCTAAAGCCAAAGGAAATTAAGGCGTTGCTTGATGAATATGTCATTGGTCAAGATGACGCTAAGGTAGCATTGGCTGTTGCGGTTTATAACCACTATAAACGTATATATTACGGTGTGGAAGACGGAGAAATTACAAAGAGTAATGTGCTGCTGCTAGGGCCTACAGGCGTTGGCAAAACTTTGCTTGCCCAAACGCTTGCAAAGTTGCTGGATGTTCCCTTTGCCATTGCAGACGCCACTACTTTGACGGAAGCCGGCTATGTTGGAGAAGACGTAGAGAATATTTTGCTGCGTTTAATCCAGGCAGCAGATTTTGACATCGAAAAAAGCAGAGCGCGGTATTATTTATATTGATGAAATTGATAAAATTGCCCGTAAATCTGAAAACCCATCCATTACACGTGATGTAAGCGGCGAGGGTGTTCAGCAAGCGTTATTAAAAATTTTGGAGGAACCGTTTCTAATGTTCCGCCTCAAGGCGGCAGAAAAACACCCTCAACAAGAATTTTTTTTGCAAATAGATACCAAGAATATATTGTTTATTTGCGGCGGTGCATTCGACGGTCTTGAAAAAATTATTGAGAAAAGAACCTCAAATTCTACCTTAGGTTTCCAAACAGAGGAGACAGAAAAGCAAGAAATTAATGAAAATGAATGGTATAAAAATGTAATTCCTCACGACCTTGTCGTATATGGAATTATACCGGAATTGGTTGGCCGCCTGCCTGTCATCGCTTCTTTAGACGGGCTGGATGAAAAGGCGTTGGTTCGTATTTTATCCGAACCCAAAAACTGCTTGGTAAACCAATACAAAAGTTATTTGCGTTGGATAAAGTAGACCTTGAATTCCAACCGGAAGCTTTAACCGCAATTGCGAAAAAGACAATTGAGAGAAAAATTGGCGCAAGAGGACTGCGTTCCATTATGGAAGAACATCTCAATCATCTGATGTACGAAGTACCTTCAGATTATACGGTAGAGAAAGTGCTCATTACGCCGGATGTGATTAATAAAGGTGAACCACCGGAGATTGTGTATAATAAAGACCGCAAACCTGTGCAAATTAAATTGCCACAGCCCAAAAAAGGCGGTCATAAAAATACAGCATCTTAATCAACAACATTTGGCTGTTGCACTGGGAGTAGTAACACTCTCTGCTTTGCAACAGCCTTTTCTCTTTCAAAATAGACGCATCTGTGTTAAAATTCCTTTATAATTTCCTATATTATGCACACAGGTGCAGGAGGGAGAGATAGAGTATGACAACGAAATTAGATGAAACTTTAACAATAGATCAACCACAAAAAGAATTTATGGAACAGCTTGTGATGCCGGTGATTGCATTACGCGGTCTTGTGGTATTTCCGGGTATGTCTGTTCAATTTGATGTAGGAAGAAAGAAATCCATTTTGGCAGTAAACCAAGCAATGGATATCAATCAAACCGTTTTTTGGTAGCCCAAAAGGATTTGGAAACCAGTGACCCAAAGCAAGAACATTTGCACAAGGTTGGCGTAATTGCAAAAATCAAACAAGTATTCCGCAACACAGAAGATGGACTTCGTTTATTTGTAGAAGGAATACGCCGTGCGGAACTGCTGGATATTATGCAGGACACCCCTTTCTTATTGGGCGATTTGGCTTTGATTGATGAGGTGGAATCTGCTCAAACACACCGTTCTCAGGCATTGGTTCGCCGTATGAAAACTGTGTTTGAACAATATATTCAAAATTATAAAACCGTTCCTCCTGACATCATTATGAATGTGATTAAGCTGAAAGAAAGCGGAGAGTTGGCAGATTATATTGCTGGCAATACTGCTTTAGATGCCGAATTAAAGCAAGATGTATTAGAGATTATAGATGCAGATCAGCGTTTGGAATTTTTTGATTGATATTTTGCAGGATGAAATTAAGATTCTGGAGATAGAAAATATCATCAGTTCCAAAGCCAAAGAGCAAATGGACCAAAATCAACGTGAGTACTATTTGAGGGAGCAAATACGAGCAATTTATAACGAATTGGGAGAAGATGAGTCTCCCGAAGAAGAACATGAATCTTTCAAACAACGTATTTTGGCTTTGCATCTTCCCGAAAAGCAGGAACAGAAATTGTTGAAGGAATGCGACCGTTTGGCAAAAATGCCGTCAGGTTCTCATGAGGGAAGTGTGGTTCGCAATTACTTGAAACCTGTTTGGAATTGCCTTGGAATCAATCCGGCAAAGCTACCATTAACTTGAATAAAGTAGAAAAAGTGTTAAATAAAGAGCACTATGGTTTAACCAAAGTAAAAAAGAGCGTATTTTAGAATCTTTGGCGGTACGAAAACTAAACCCTCATATGAACGGACAAGTCATTTGTTTGGTAGGTCCTCCAGGTGTGGGTAAGAGTTCCATTGCAAAATCCATTGCACATGCAATCGGTTTGGAATTCGAGCGTATTTCTTTGGGTGGTGTACGCGATGAATCTGAGATTGTGGGACACCGCAAAACATATGTAGGCTCTATGCCGGGACGTATTATTTCTGCTGTAAAACAGGCGGGAATCAATAATCCTGTGATTCTGTTGGATGAAATTGATAAACTTTGCAAAGATTTCAGAGGAGACCCTGCTTCTGCTTTGTTGGAAGTTTTAGATATGGAACAGAACAGCACCTTTACAGACCATTACATAGATATGCCGTTTGATTTGAGCAATGTTATCTTTATTACAACGGCCAACGACGCCAGCACGATACCTGCGCCTTTATTTGACCGTATGGATGTAATTTCACTATCCAGTTATACACATAAAGAGAAATTCCATATTGCAACAAAACATTTGATTCCAAAGCAGTTGGAAAAACACGGCATTGCAGCAAAACAGCTGAAAATAACACCGGCGGCGGTTCATGCCATTATCGACAATTATACGAAAGAGGCCGGGGTACGTGGTCTGGAACGCAGAATTGCAGATATTTGCAGAAAGTGTGCCAAAAGCGTCGTAGAGCATCCGGATAAAAAAAAAAATCACGGTCAATGATAGACAGCTGGAAGAGTATCTCGGCCCTAAAAAATACAAAAAGAAGACGTTTCTAAGACTGACGAAATTGGATTGGTGAACGGTCTTGCTTGGACAAGCGTTGGCGGAGAGATACTCCCCTATTGAAGTAGTTGCTCTCGACGGAACAGGAAAAATAGAACTGACGGGTAACTTGGGAAATGTGATGAAGGAATCTGCCAAAACCGCAGTCAGTTGTGTGCGCAGCCGTGCAGACAAATTAGAATTATGCGTGAATTTTACAAACGCAAAGACATTCATATTCATGCGCCCGAAGGGCGCGATTCCGAAAAGACGGTCCTTCTGCAGGCATTGCTATGGCTACGGTTATCACTTCTGCCTTGACCAGTATTCCTGTTTGCCATGACGTTGCCATGACAGGTGAAATTACATTGCAGGGCAGAGTGCTTCCAATCGGCGGTCTAAAAGAAAAAACAATGGCAGCATACCGTGCAGGTATGAAACGTGTGATTATTCCTGCCGATAATGTAGCTGATTTGGCAGATGTTGACCAAGTAGTAAAAGACTCCATAGAGTTTTTCCCTGTCAGAAAGATTGATGAGGTATTGGAACTTGCGCTTACACGTAAGCCAACGCCAAGGGAGAGTCTGTTTGATGATGCGGATTGCCAATACTTGGAGCATGATGCCAATCAATTGATGCTTCCCAGCATTTAATCATTAACAGGAGGTTATGCATGAAGTTTGAAGATGCTTTTTTTGAATTTGCTGCGGGCAAATTAAATCAATTGCCTCCGTCGGATGTTCCGGAGATTGTGTTTTCCGGAAAATCAAACGTGGGTAAATCTTCTTTGATTAATAAAATTTTAAATCGTAAATCTTTGGCACGCGTCAGCGCTACGCCGGGAAAGACGGGAACCATTAATTTTTACAGTTTAAAAAGAATGCCGTTTGGTAGACTTGCCGGGCTACGGTTATGCAAAAGTATCCCATGCGGAAAATTACGTTGGGCTGAATTGGTAGAAGGATATTTGGCATCTGACCGGAATATTCAATTTGTGGTACAAATTATAGATATTCGCCATAAGCCAACGGAGAATGATTTACATATGATTGAGTTTTTGATGGAATCTCGTTTTCCGTTTGCGGTGGTTGTAACAAAAGCGATAAACTGAATAAAACACAGCGTGCAAAACAATTGGCATATTTTGACGAGTTGTTCCGTGATGAAAACGGTGAAAGTTTGGTTCATTATATTCCGTTTTCTTCTGTAAATGGAGAGGGCGTTGACGTTATGAAACAAATCATTCAGTCAATTGCACAAGCACACACAGCACAGCTTCAGGCTCAGGCGCAGCAAGAGTAAGGAAAGAAAGGGGAAAAACCGATGTTTGTTTCGGATTGTTTGAATGTCAATAAAAAAAGGACATTTGACCATTGGCGGATGCGATACGGTATCACTGGCGCAGGAATTTTCTACACCGTTATTTGTAATGGATGAAGATGCGATACGTAAAAAACTTGCCGTATGTACCAAAACTCGTTGAATGAGTATTATCAGGGCAGAGGTATGGTGCTGTATGCCAGCAAAGCGTTCAGCTGTAAAGAAATGTGCCGTATCATCAAAGATGAAGGCATTGGACTGGATGTTGTTTCCGGAGGAGATTTTTATACGGCGCTTGAAGCAGGATTTCCTGCACAGCGCATTCATTTTCATGGAAACAATAAAACGGAAGAGGAAATTTGTTTTGCCTTAGAAAACAACGTAGGACATTTTGTGGTAGACAATTTTTTGAGTTGGAAACTCTTGATAGATTAGCGGCTCAACAAAATAAAGTTGCAGATATTTCACTGCGCATTAAACCAGGAATTGAAGCGCATACTCATGAAGCGGTCATGACGGGACAAATTGATTCTAAATTTGGTTTTGCACTGGAAACGGGAGAGGCAATGGAAGCAGTAAAATTTGCAACAAAATTCCGTCATGTCAGATTAAAGGGAATGCATAATCACATTGGTTCTCAAATATTTGACATTGAACCATTTAAAAGCGCAGCAAAAGTTATGCTGGAATTTATGAATCAAATCCGTACAGAAACAGGGATTGTCATAGAAGAATTAAATCTTGGCGGTGGATTTGGTATCAAGTATGTAGACAGTGATAAACCTGTTCCGTACGGTGATTATATGAAAGAAATCTCACATGTGGTTTATCAAACATGTGAAACACTTGATTTTCCTGTTCCGTACATTTTTATGGAACCGGGACGCTCTATCGTAGGTGAAGCAGGTATTACATTGTATCGTGTAGGTGGAATCAAAGAGATTCCCAATATACGTACCTATGTGTCTGTAGACGGCGGTATGACCGATAATCCCAGATATGCTTTATATCAATCAGAATACAGTGTTGTCGTGGCAAATAAGGCAAATGAGCCGGCTGTACAAAAGTAACCATTGCAGGAAGATGTTGCGAAAGCGGAGACTTAATTCAGGAAAATACCATGATACAGGATGTGGAAGTAGGCGATACCTTAGCCGTATTATCTACAGGCGCTTATAATTATTCCATGGCCTCCAATTACAACCGCATTGGTAAGCCTGCTGTTGTTATGGTACGAAACGGAGAACCGAGAGTTGTTGTAAAACGCGAAACATACGCCGATTTGGTTCGAAACGATATATAACAAATTGCTTATATATTTACTTTTTCACTTTTATGTGCTAAAATTGTAATTAATGAAAGTGAAAGGACGGATTGGTATGAATTCAAAAGTAAAAAAGCGATAGTGTCGATTTTTTATTCCGTTCCATCCTCAAGCTGAAAACAGTAGAGGAATGCTACGATTTTTTGAAGACCTATGCACAGTACCTGAAATTAAGGCCATGTCTCAGCGTTTGGAGGTAGCGCATATGCTGAGCAATAACTGTGTTTACAGTGATATAGTAGCAAAACAGGCGCTTCCACAGCAACAATCAGTAGAGTGAATCGCTCTCTTAACTATGGCTGTGACGGATATGAATTGGTATTTGGAAGATTGCAAGAGGAAGAAGAGGCGACATCATGAGTAATTATACAGCCTTTGCAGAGTTTTATGACCAATTAACAGACAATGTAGATTATAAAAAACGTGCTGAATATTTCTGCAAACTTTTGGAGCGTCATGGTCATACCATGGGACTCACTTTGGATTTGGCTTGCGGAACAGGCAGCCTGACAATAGAACTGGCAAAACGAGGCGTCGATGTGTATGGCATTGATGCCTCTCCGTCTATGCTGACCATTGCACAGGAAAAAAAGCAGCAGAGGCCAATACGCCAATTTTATTTTTATGTCAACGCATGGAAGAGTTAGATTTGTTTGGAACCATTGACACCGTTGTATGCACACTGGACAGCATAAATCATTTAACAGAAGAAAAAGATATCTTGCAGGCATTTCAGCGTGTAGCACTTTTTTTGGATCCTAACGGCTATTTTGTGTTTGATGTGAACACTCCATACAAGCATAGGCATGTATTAGAGAATAATACATTTCTTTATGATACTGAAAATGTGTACTGCGTATGGCAGAACACATTAGATGAAGAAACCGGAATTGTAGAAATCAATCTGGATTTTTTTGCACGTCAAGAAGGCGATATGTACAGACGTTCAAACGAATGTTTTTGTGAACGCCCTTATGATTCTGCAGAAATTCAAATTTTGCTTGAAAGAGCAGGTATGGAACTGGTGACCATATACGATGATAGGACCTTTTCACCGGCTTCCCCTGAAAATGAGCGCTGGGTGGTAGTGGCCAAAAGATGAGAAAAGAAACTGACAGAAGAGGTGCTTGACATGAATAAAATTATGAGATGTATTACAACTGACGGAAGCATTATGGCCGCAGCAATTGATTCAAGCGATATTGTTCACATTGCGCAGAGTATTCATAAAGCCAGCCCTGTAGCAACAGCGGCATTAGGACGTTTGTTGACTGCATCCTCTATTATGGGCACTATGCTCAAACAGAAAAATGCCACAGTCACATTAAAGTAAATGGTGGAGGCCCATTGGGAACTTTGGTAGCGATTTCCGACAGCAAAGGGAATTGCCGCGGTAATGTTACCAATCCTGAAGTAAATTTGCCTTTAAAGGATAACGGCAAGCTTGATGTTGGAGGAGCAGTAGGCAAGGACGGATTATTACTCGTCATTCGCGATTATGGCGAAGGAGAGCCTTATATGGGCCAAATTGAACTGGTATCAGGAGAAATTGCGGAAGACATTACAAATTATTTTGCAACCAGTGAACAAATTCCAACTGTATGCGCTTTGGGGGGTACTGTTGGATAAGGATGACCATAAAGTTTGTTAGCCGGAGGATTGCTGATTCAGGCGCTTCCGGGAGCAGATGATGCCGCGTTAGAGAAGCTGGACAAGAATGTCATGGAATTGCCTTCTGTGACCACTATGCTTGCACAAGGGCTATCTATTGAAGATATTTGCCGCAAAGCTTTGACTGGTTTTGATGTGGAGATATTGGACGAATATGAAGTAAACTATGCCTGTCCGTGCAGCAAAGAGCGTGTAAAACGTGCATTAACAAACCTTCCTGCCGATGAAATTTTACAAATTGCAAATGAAAAGGAAAATGGAAGCGAAGTGTCAATATTGCGGGCGCATGTATGAAATTGGAAAATCTGAATTAGAAGAACTGGCAGCCTCTGCCCAAAAAGAGAACAACGAAGGAAAAATAAATAAAAAAGTTTTGGAAAAATGGACATATTTTCATAAAGCTCAGCGGGCAAACCGAAATGGGAGGGCTGGGAGCATCTGCCTTTACAAGCAGAGGGTCACAGGTTCGAGCCCTGTTGTTCCCACCATATGGCCTAGTAGTTCAGTTGGTTAGAACGCCAGCCTGTCACGCTGGAGGTCGACGGTTCGAGCCCGTTCTAGGTCGCCATTTTTATGCCCCTGTAGCTCAGTTGGTAGAGCAGAGGACTGAAAATCCTCGTGTCGGTGGTTCGATTCCGCCCGGGGCACCATGTGTGCGGATGTAGCTCATCTGGTAGAGCGCCACCTTGCCAAGGTGGAGGTAGCGAGTTCGAGCCTCGTCATCCGCTCCATACGAATCAAAATGACGCTTATTTAAAAATTTTTTAAATAAAGCGTCATTTTATCAATAGGTTCAGCATATACTGAACTTAGAGATGGTGCCATAGCCAAGCGGTAAGGCCAAGGTCTGCAAAACCTTTATTCCCCAGTTCAAATCTGGGTGGCACCTCCAGTCGTACTGGAATCACCACAGTGTCATCGGTGATTTTCTATTTTACTACATACTTGCGAATGATAGCACGACGATGCTCAAAATCAAGGTCAATTTTCTTTGCGTCCTCTAGTAAACTTTTGAATCAGCTTTTCTCTGTCTATAACAGTGTCATTTTTGCTTCATGCTTTGCTCTAGGCTCAGTTCTAACGCCTTTATTTCATCTTGTAAGGTGTTTATCCTATCGGTTGTTATTTCAGCGTTTAAACCGTTCTCTATGGCTTGGAAACAGATTATTTATAGCTTGTTTCTTTTTTGGATATTTCACGCTTAACGGCAGCTGAATCAAAAGTTACTATATCTTTACTTTGGTTTATAATCATATCTGCCACTTGCTCAGCTAAATCCTGATTAAAAATTCTGTCTTCTTTAGTGTGTAGTATACAAAAGATTCAATTTCATCACCACGAACATTTTGGCTTTTGCAAGTTTTCAAACGTTCTTTTGTGGAACATGGGGGTAAACGGTTTCTTCGCCGCTTCTGCGATTTTTGCTTGCAAAACCAGTATACGTACCTCCACAAATATCCGCATTTTATCAATCCTAATAATAAGTATTGTCTTTTTGTTCGTGTGGAAGCTCCTTTATTTTTGCTTAGTTGTTCCTGTACCATAGTCCAAGTCTCCTTATCAATAATCGGGGGGATTGCGTTTTTATACGGACGATTTTGGATTTTCTTTTCGGGTGATACGTTTGCGCATTAGTAGTATACTGATATTTGTTCCAGTAGTATATACCAACATATTCTCATTTTCTTAAAAGGTAATAAATAGCGTTAGAGCTGATTTTATTTCCGCGCTTGCTGGTAACCTTCTCTATAAAGCACCTGCATAATATCATCATAAGACTTTCCCAAAGCGTACATTTCAAACATTTTGCGAATTGCTGGAGCTTCTTTTTCATTTATGACGTATTCGCCATTAACAATATCATATCCGAGGGGAGGGGTTCCCCGCAAAACCCGCTTGCTTTGCTTTTGACTTTACACCATCCAATGTTTTTCTGCGTGTCTCGATGACGTGGTTTTGTGCAAAAAGGGCATGAATGCCCTCACTTAAAAAGGCATTTGAGTTAAGATAGTCACTGCTGAGCTGTTCATTGCATGAGTAAAGTTGCTTTCCTTTAGATGAAAAAAATAGCTGCCTTAACTCAAACCAATCTGATATATTTCGGCTTAATCTTGATTGGTCATATATTATAATTGCATCGAATTTTTGGGGTATCACAGTCTTTTTATTAGTCTTTGTAATCCCTCACGGTTTGTGTTAGTACCTGTTTTAGCTTCATCAGAGTACACATCAATCAAAACCATGCCGTGTTTTTTGCAGTATTCCTCTGCTGCTGCCATTTGATACATGATGCTGTTTTTCCGTTTGGTTGTCTGTGCTATATCTGCAATAGCTTACTGCTTTAATGCTCATAAAAATTCTCCTATAAGTATTGAAATTTATAGGATATACAGGTATAATGTTATTGTGTTGGTTTGCCTGTATATACTATAGGCATTGCCCCTATCCTGTTGGCGCAGGGTAGGGGCGTTTTTTATAGATAAAATTGTCTTATTGCTCAACATTTTTATTTTTCGTGGTTTGTATACATATCCACGATTATGTTTTATCTAATGCATTTTTATACTCTATGTCGACATGACGTCGGAATCCAGACTGTGTCGAATCACCTTTTTGTATTCAGGGTATTCCATTAAAATTTTCCAATACTCTAAAGCATGCTGTGTCCCAATCTTTAAAAGTAAACGCCCCAATTTAACTTCGGCAGGATATATTTCATATTGCCCTGTGATAGAAGAATAATGTCTCTTGTGTTGTAATTTTATTGCTTTTTGATAATATTGTGCAGCTTGCCTAAATTCGTACTCTCCCTCATAATCTTCTGCTAAATCATTATATATTCTTGATAAGGTTAAAAATTGATTTTCAGGATGAACAGGCTCCTTTAAATACTTTTCAAAAAAATATTATAGCTTGTGGACGATATGTTGATTTAGAGTAATGGCAAGCATATGCACAGGCTAAATCGTGCAAAAAGAATCATTATATTTTTTTGCCTCATCTAAAACTTGGATAAAAAATATCATATCGGGGATTGGTTATCTACGGAATAATTATCAAAAATCAAATTAAGACAATTATTTCCATCACTGTAATCAAATTTGTCCATTGACATTCATCTCTTTCAATTGTTTTTATTTTACATCGCTTTGGAAAGCAACAGCTTTTCCTAAAATATAAATTTGATTCAATTCTTCACCAGAAAAAAACAACGGGGAAAAGAATGATTGACATTATTCGCTAATTTAATATAATATTTTTGGGTGATAACATGCACTTCTATTCAAACCGTTCACTATGGCAGTAGTGGGCGGTTATTTTTTATGCCGCAGAAATGCTATAATTAATAACTGCGATTTCAGTCATATTTTTTTCGCAAACATCAAGAATTTCATCGATTCTTTTTCGCAACTACACCTGAATACGAAGTTTCTCCGCATTGGGAACATTTTATACACGGAACATTCTTGATGATTACTACACAATTTTTTAGTTCTGCAACATGAGTTGTAGTCGATTCAATCATATCTGATTTACAATAAAAACATTTCATAAAATTATTCCTTTCTTGTTTTAAAATCGTTTTCCCATTTATCTTTAGAAGGATAATATGCAGTTATTATCCATAAGTATTCGCCGTCTGTTCCGCAAACAACATGCATAATTTGTTTTTAAACAGTTAATACCTAAAATCAGACAACTAGGGGTAGGGTAATCATTTGGATACTGCTCTATAATCTCTCCAACTATAATGCAATTTATAACATCACTGTATTTTATTCCACGTTCTCTAAAACGTTGCATCGCGTGCTGCGCTATAAATACTTTATTATCGTCTTTTGCAAGTTTACGGAGATTTTCGATATCTAACATTATATTTTCTCCTTAATTAATAAATATATGAGTAAAACCAGTAGCAATACCTTCAATAACTAAATCATTTATTTCTTCTTTAATATACACTAATGGCTCATAATTTGCATTAGCAGGCTGTAGAACAACTTTATCTTGATATTTGAATACTTTCTTTAGTGTGGCTTCTCCGTCCACTCTAACAGCCGCTATTTGTCCGTTATAGTCAATGTCGGGTTGCTTTATCAAGTAAACCACATCACCAGAACGTATACCAGCATCAATCATACTATCTCCGTCACAAGTTAAAAAAGAAAATCGCATTTAACATCTTTAGGAACGTTTATATAGTCCTCAATATTCTGTTCTGCTAAAATAGGTGTTCCGCATGCAATCTTTCCCACTAATGGTTTTAAAACCATTTCTGGAGGTGGGGAGAAGCCTTCAGGAATTTCATTTTCAGATAATTTGATTTTTGATTATCATCTAGTAAATTAATTAACTCGTTTAAATCCATATTCATTGCTTGAGCAATAGCTCTAAGCGTATCAATAGAAGGGATTACCGGCTTATTGTTACGTGGATTACTTCCACGTTCTAAAATTGATATATAAGCTTTGCTAAGGGAAGCTAATTTTCCGAAATTATCCATAGATAAATCATTTGCTGTCCTATAGTGCTTGATAATTTCACCTATTGTCACGTTTAAGCCTCCTTTATAATGTTTATTTTATTATACAACATGTTAGACAAACACGCAATATGCATGTTCAACAAAATAAACTGATTTAATTTTAATATATTTTATGTTCAACATACTTGACGAAATTTGTTCAACATGTTATACTAA
>VOFI01003853.1_pt1 | contig 19261 bp, 34 predicted proteins | sample 5384131 | NCBI WGS metagenome assembly VOFI01 (sample SAMN12384728, study PRJNA508395) | human gut metagenome | isolation source: healthy gut H | host: Homo sapiens
TTCCTGAACAGGCGTGAGCAATGTTTGATTTACCTGTACGGGATTTTCCCGTACAGGTTTTTCCTGTGCAGGTGTCGGCTCTTTGGGCTGCTCCAGAATGGTGTACTCGATAGAGCCAAGCTGACCGTTTGCGCCTCTCACACGCTCACGGATCAGATAGCCGTGTTCCTCCAACTCTCGGATGCCGCCGCTGATGCTGTCAATGCCATCCTTGCAGATACGGGCAAGGCCCTTCATGGTGGTAGTCCCAATTCTCCGGCAGGGACAGCATGAGAGATAAAAAGCCCTTTCGCTTTCAGCGACAGCGACATATCCCGCAGATGGTAGTTGGACATGACCGTGTAATCTCTGGTCTTTTCGATACGGAATACAGCCATCTTCGCACCTCCTTCCTCTGAAAATGAAAAGTGTTGATTTTTTGGCGTTTTGTCTGCCTGTATGCCTCCGCTACCTCCCGTATGGGGAAAACACCCGCGCCCTGTTCTGAACGCAAGCCACAGCGAAAGAAACAGCAGATTTTCCACCCTAATCACGACACTTGAATTTTGGCATAGAAAAAGGGCGGCTGTCTGAAAAACAGTCGCCCGAAAGGGGATATATACAAAGTTATTTGCTACTCGTCCGCCTTGAAAACCGTTGCTATTACTGGCTTTTCAAAAGTTCTGTATCACCACTCGCACCAAATCAGTTACCGTTGTTGATACCATATCAGCAACGGTAAGTTTTTATTTTCTGCTGATCTGCAGGCGATTTCTGCGTGAAATCGTGGATTTTCGGAACATTTCCGGCTGAGAACTAACCGCACCGCCCCATTTTGACGCAGCCGGGTGTTCCCAAAGCACGGCTTGGAAGCATTGCAATCGTTATAAAGAATACAAACGATAAATTTTTTATTTTTTATCTGTATGAAACCGCCTAAGGCTGCGATGCTACTCTGAGCCTTAGGCGGTTTTTCTTTTATGCCCATGGGACAAAATGGATAGAAAGGACAAAATAGAACAGGCCCGGAGCAGCAGAATCTTTTTCTGCCGTCCCAAGCCTGTTTTTACTATTCTCATAGCCTTGTTGTGATTTCCTTCCCATCCGCGAACCGAAACACCACCCGCTCATCGGCGTGGACGGTGACATGGTCAACGGTGCTGTTCCAGAGTTTTTCGTCGAAGGTCAGTGGCAGGGCGGTCAGTTCTCCCAAAAAGCCGAATCCAAGAATGAGGATGACGACTCTGACAATCATCCGGGAGCTGGCGGAAACAGCGGCACTATGATCGTGGACGCCACCTGCGCACCGTCCAATATCCGTTATCCGCAGGATGTTTCCCGGCTCAATGAGGCCAGAGAAAGCGCCGAGAAGCTTCTGGATGTCCTCCATGATCCCGCGGACGGAAAGAAGCCCCGAACTTACCGCCAGCGCGCCCGGAAGATTACCTGAAATATGTGAGATGTCGCAAACACACCGCGAAAATGACCCGCAAAGCCATTGGAAAGCAGCTGACCTATCTCCGGCGTGCCCTCAATGCCGTTGATGGCAAACTGTCTCTTGGAAAGTCTCTGACCACGCGACAGATGAAGCAAATCAGCAACATCCGTTTGCTGCCGTGCATAATGAGCGGTTCCTTATCCGGCGTTATCAAGCGAGTCTGCCACGTGGCTTTTTTATTTTCCGAACAGCTCAGCGGCCTGCTTCATACGCTGCATGATGGGCACGTTAAAGGGGCACTGCGTTTCGCAGCGGCCACAGCCGATACACTCACCTGCATGATGCTCAAGTGCATCGTAATGTCCCTGTAGGGTGGGTGTAACGCCATCGAGAAGCGCCATGTCAGATACTTGCTCAGCTGCGCAATGTTGATGTGCTTTGCGCAAGGCAGGCAGTGATTACAGTACATACAGCGTCCCTGCATGGAGAATTTCGGCTCTGCGGCAAAGAGGAAGGAATAATCCAGCTCCTCCGGCGTCATTGTTTCATAGCGCACGCAATCGGCAACCTGCTCCGGTGACTGTATTCCAACCAGTACGCTTGCGACGCCGGGCCTGGAAAGCGCATAGTGCATGCACTGCTGAACCGTCATGGCCCGGCCGAAGGGTGAGGTCTTATCAGAAAGCAGCGCGCCTGCGGCCAGAGATTTCATGACCGTGATGCCAACACCATGCATCTCGCAGTAGCGGTACAATTCTTCCCGGACCGGGTTGATGCCGCCAAGCTCCTGCATAGAATCGAAAAAAAGCGGTTGTTCAGCTTGCGTGGGCGCTCCGCGTTCTCATTGAGCACGTCATAGGCTGGGTTGACGCTGAAGAGCATTAGATCGATCAGGCCGGTTTTGGCCGCCCGCAGCGCTTGCACGGGATTGTGGCAGCTTACGCCCAGCGCACGGATTAAGCCCTTTTGCTTCAGCCCCAGTGCATATTCTAGGATAGGTCGGAGAAAATTTCCTCATACTCCTGCGCGTTGTCGATCATATGGATCATTCCGAGGTCAATATAATCCGTCTGCATCCGGCGCAGAAGATCCTCAAAAAACGCCTGCACGACCTTCACGTCCATGTGGTACGACCGTACTGTCCGTTTTTCCAGATAGAGCGAAAATGTCCCTGGATGTACATTTTGTCGCGCTTTCCCTTGAGCGCGGTGCCAAGGTCCGAGCGGATGTCTGGATTGGACATAAAGCAATCCAGCAGATTGATACCGGCATCCATTGCAGCGTCCACGGTATTGCAGACCTGCTTCAAGGGCTTGCCTTCAAGATACTCGCCGCCAAGACCGATTTCTGAAACCTTTGAAGCCTGTTCTTCCGAGTGTACGGTATTTCATTCTTTATACCTCCCTGCCAGCCGCGCGCGCAGTAGAGCGCGTGCCTGCGCCTCATCAATGGGCTCTGCCATGCTTCCGTTTCTGCGCAGCGTGGTACCGATGATGAGAATATCTGCGATCTGCATTTTTTCCGCAATGTTCTTTTCGGTGACGCCGCTACCGACGGCAACGGGAATGGAGATACTGTTTTTAACCTTTTCCAGATCGGAAGAAGCGGTTTCCGTACCGGTGGAGCAGCCGGTGACAATCACCGCATCTGCCCCTGATGCTGCGCCCACTTTGCAGAGGTCGCAATGTCCACCTCAGGATTGACCATGTAATAGTGCTTGACCTGCACATCCGCGAAAATCTTGACATGCTCCGCGCTGATCTCACGGCGGTAACGAATGATTTTTCCGCTGCAAGGAGTCATGATTCCGTTGTAATTCATGACAGTATCGACAAAATCGGTGTGCGGATGAAATCGCCGCCGACCACCTTTGCAATGGAAAGCGCCTCCTCATAGTTCAGCCCGCTGCAGCACAGGCCGAGCGGCAGCTTCACCGCGCTGCGCACTGCCTGGGCCACCATACTGATAGCCGAGAACTGCACTTTAGTCATATGTGGTTCCAAGCAGAGATCCTCGTTTTCGATCATGACAGCGTCAAAGCCGACACGCTCAAGCGCTTTGGCATCGCTGACCGCGCGCGCGATTACCTCGTCGATTGTCGCCGTTGCGCCGGCAGGCAGTGGATCATACCGATAAGCAGCTTGCGTCCGCCCGTCAGATTCCATTCCATTTCAATCATCCCTCCTGATTGTTTCGTATCGCGCCAGAAGCTGCGCTTCGGTGGGCAGGTTTGTGATGCTTCCCTCTTTTTCCAGCACGAAGGAGGACAGCGTGCCGCCCAGCAGGGCGCACTCATGGACGCTGCGGCCATGCACAAGTCCATAAAGGAAGCCACACACATAGCCGTCGCCCGCGCCTACAGTTTCCGGCTCTGCGCAAAGCGGACGGACGGCGCGGGCTTGCGTCTGACAGATTTGTCCGCCGTCCCTATAGTACACACGGCTTCCCTCCGCACCCAGCGTTTCAACCAGAATTTGTAGCTTCTCATTTTGGAAGAGATCGCGGATCTCCTTTAGGCCGAATTCCTCGCATAAAATGCCGTCTCAGTTTCATTTGCAAAGATTACAGTGCTCAGCTCCAGAAGCTGTGCGAGCTTCTCATGCGGTAGCGCATTGGGATCCTTGCGCATGGACAGCGCTAGTGGTGTCCCGCTTGCGCGGATAGCGTCGATCGCAGGCTGCGTATTCATCGCCATGGGCGCAGTGAGGACAAACATAGCGGCTGTCACGGAAGAATTCCGGCTTCATCTCCTGCACGCCATAAAACGTGCTGCCTGGCAGACGGTGCGCATACTCCGTGATGAGCGTCATATGGTTTTTTTCGGCGTTCTGGATCATAATGGTCGTGCCGCGGGCTTTCTCTGGCGGATCCTGAATGCCATTTTCAGGCATGTGATATTCGCGCGCAAACGCATGCAGAAAGTCATGCTGTCGATGATCGGCATAGGTCAAAACGGGATAGACCGCCTCGCCCAGTCTGGCAAGACCGGCGCAGACGTTCAGCCCCATGCCGCCGTTGGAATACTCCGTAAGGCTGCCGCCAAAGACCGGCGTAGATTTGCCGCACTCAGGCATCTGGTTTACGTGCAGGATGCTGACCGTTGCGGCCGTGCCAACGACCGTAAAATCATAGCGCTTCATCAGAACACCCGTTCTTCAGCCGCTCACAGACCTCGTCGGAGCTGATGGCCTTTGCAAAGTATTTGGTCATTTCCGCCAGATGGAAATCGTTGATCTCCTTGGTATTCGTACCAAGCATGTCGCTGATCATATAGGTGCGGAAGCGGTAGGCTGATCATCGGTCGCGGTTGCGCGGCAGCAGACATTGGTCTTGACGCCACACACAAGAACGTTTCTCCACGCCGCGCTCACGCAAAATCTCGGCAAGGTTCGTTCCAAAAAAAGGCGCTTGGGACAAACTTGTGGAACATGATGTCACGCCCGGATCATAGGGAATGCGTCCTCCAGCTCCGCACCGGCCGAGCCCTCGACCAAGGAAGCTTTCTTACCATCGCGGAACATGCGCGTCAGCTCGGGATTGACCTCCTTTTCATCCGCCGGATGCGCGGTATAGACGATGACGACAAGTGCGCCAAGATCACGCATTTTGTTGAGCTTTTCCGGGAAGGTCTTCATCATTTCGCCGGTCGTCTCGGATAATAGAATCTTCCCTCCGGACGTGTGAAATCCTTTTTGCATGTCGATGACAAGAACAGCAGTTTTAGGCATAGAAATTCCTCCCGTCAGGCTTCCTTTGAAGAAGCGCAGATGATTTTTGCGGGCATTGGGCGTCTCGACGATCAGCAGCACGACAATGATCGTGACATAGGGCATAATGCCGAGCAGCGACGAAATGGCCGCAGGAACAAAGTTGTTGATGATGGTTTGCAGCGCACGGACAAAGCCGAAGATCAGCGCATAGACACAGGCCTTCTCCGGATCCTTACGGCCGCAGTTAATGGCACACAGGCAGATAAAGCCGCGGTTCGCCGTCATGTTGATGGTATACATGCCGAGCTGCTCAACCGAAAGGTTCAGTCCGGCCAGTGCGCAGGTCGCGGCGGAGATCATCAGGCACAGGAACTTGATGCGGTTGGTCTTGATGCCGACGGATTTCGCAGCGTTGACGCTTTCGCCAGTCACGCGGACATAAATGCCAAACTTTGTCTTATACATCACGACAGTCAGCACAATGACCACAAGGAAGGTCAGGTAGGTAATCGCCGTGTGGTTGTTAAAAAAATATCGCTCAGGATCGGAATGCTACGAAGAACCGGCACGTCGATCATCATATTCGCCGGGTCAATGATGCTGCTGGCAACCAGATTGCTGCGCGTCCCGTAGAGTGCCTGTAAAAGGCAGGCCGGAATGCAGGCTGCCATTAGGTTGATACCGCTGCCGACGACGCTGAGGTTGCCCTTGAGCTTAACGGTAAACAGATAGAACAGGCAGTTGAGCAGAATTGCGATTACGAAGGCAGCGATTACGCCGACCCAGATCTGTCCTGTCATGAAGGCAAAGAGAATGCCCGCAAAGGCGGCAAACTCTGTGCAGCCCTCCATGGAGATGTTGAACACGCCTGCTCTTTTGCGACAAATACGCCTCCGATGGTGATGAGCAGATACGGCGCAGCGTTTTCCACAGTCATGTTCAGAAGATTCAGAAACAGCGAGAGGTAATTCATGCTCAGCCCTCCTTTTTCACCGCAGACCGGTGGAAGATGTGGCCGAAGAAGTCAGCAATGGCTTCGCGGTTATTGCCGATGAGCTTGATGGCCATAAACAGCACCAACGTGCTCTTGATGATGTTTGATGAGGTCAAGAGGAACGCCGAGGCCGGTCTGCGCCGCCAGAGCGCCGTAGCGCAGCGCGCCGAAGACGATGGAAAATAGCAGAATGCCGACTGGATTACTGCCAGCCAGGATACACACAAAGAAGCCGTCCCAGCCGATACCGGGGTTAGCAGAGAAGGTGTTGACAAAGTTATAGTTGACACCGAGAATTTCTGTTGCACCTGCAATACCGGCCAGCGCGCCGCCGACCACGAAGATCACGACGATTTTCCGGCTGACGTGCATACCGACGGCGTCGGCAAATTCCACTGCTTGCCGATGCAGTCAATCTCATAGCCGAATTTGGTCTTTTTTCAGAATGAAATACAGGATCAGCCAGATTGCCAGCGCAATAAAGATCGCCGTTGTGCAGCGGTACTTGCTGTTGAGTTTGGCAAGGCGGGCGGTCTGCTCGATGAACTCAGTGTGCGCATAGGCATCGCCCGTTCCAAAGGTAGCTCTGGGTCAGAAAGCCTGTGACCTGCGTGGCAATGCTGTTGAGCATAACGGTTGTAACAACCTCGTTCACGCGCAGCTTGGCCTTCAGCAGGCCGGGAATCAGCGCGTAGACCGCGCCGAAGGCGGCGCCAATCAGCAGGCACAGCGTGACATGCAGCGCCGTGGGAACGCCCTTGATCATATAGCCCGCAAGAGCCGCGGTGAAGGCACCCAGGAATACCTGACCCTCAATGCCCATATTGTACATATTCGCACGGATGGAAAGTGCCGTAGCCATGCCCGTGATGATGATCGGCGTAGTATAGCCGAGCGTGTTCAGCAGGCCGCCGACGGAGAAAACTTTTTTTGATGATATAGCTGTAAAGAGTAAAGGGATTACAGCCGCAGATCAAGGAGAAGATGCTGCCAACGCCGAAGGCAAACAGCAGCGGCACCAGCACGTCTCCAGCCGCTGCGAGAAGATTTGAGGTCCAGCCGGTCGTGCGTTTTGCAGGAGTCTTTGTTTCATAGTTCTAAACCTCTCATTCTTCCGAAAGCTCCTCGGAGGACATGCGCTTCACACCGGACATATAAAGTCCCAGCTCATTGAAGCTCACATCATCCGAGCGGAAGCTGCCGACGATTTCCCGTGATACATCACGAGCACACGGTCGGAAAGCCCCCGTGACCTCGGAAAGCTCCGAGGAGATGATAAGTACCGCCATACTGGCATCACGCATTTTAAGGATCTGATTGTGGATGAATTCAATTGCGCCGATATCCACGCCGCGCGTCGGCTGGCTGACCAGCAGCACCTTCGGTCTGCGGCTGAATTCACGCGCAATGATAACCTTCTGCGCATTGCCGCCAGAGAGAGCCAACCGCCGGATCCTTTGTGCTCAGACGAACGTCGTATTCCTCTACCAGACGGTCGCGGTTTTCCGTTATGGCACGGCGATTCATTACACCTTTATTGCAATAGGGCTTAAGTCCGTGATAACCGGCGATGAGATTGGCCGAGACCGGTACGTCAAGGCACAGCCCCTGCTTGTAACGATCCTCCGGCACCACACCGATGTCGTGCTTCCTCAGTTCGTCCGGCCACAGCCCCGTGATATTCACGCCGCCCAACTCCACGGTTGAGCCATGGCAAACATCCAAAAGCCCGGTCAGTGCCAGCATCAGCTCGGTTTGGCCGTTGCCCTCAACGCCAGCAATACCGACGACCTCGTTTTCATGGATGCGGAAGCTGATGTCATTAAGAATCTTTTTGCCCTCGGAGTTGACTGCACTGAGATGATTAACCTGATAGGCAACCTTTCCTCCTACGGGCTTTCCACTTCTTCACCCGCAGCAGGACGGCGCGGCCGACCATCATCTCAGCCAGATCCTCGTCGGTGGTATTTTCGTCGTTCGGCACAGTGCCAATAACGTGGCCTGCACGGATAACCGTAATGTTATCGGCGCACATTTTGACCTCATTGAGCTTGTGCGTAATGATAATAATCGTCTTCCCGGCTTTCTTCAGGTCAATCAGGCGGCGTATGAGGTCGTCCACCTCCTGCGGAATGAGCACGGCCGTCGGTTCATCCAGGATGAGCAGATCGACATCGCGGTAGAGCATTTTCAGGATCTCCACACGCTGCTTTGCGCCGACGGAAATATCCGAAACTTTGTCGGTAATATTCAAATTAAAAATTAAACTTGTCCACAAGCGCCTGAATTTCGGCTTTTTTTCCTTCTTTTTATCAATCAGGACGCCGCGGAAGGTTTTTTTCCGATTTTATGGGTGCACACCGTTTCTGTACCGAGAACGATATTCTCATAGATGGACAGCGACGGCGAGAGCTTGAAGTGCTGGTGCACCATGCCGATGCCCAGCTCAATGGCATCGCGCGGCGAAGCGATGGCTACCTTTTGCCGCGGAAGAGGATCTCGCCCTCCGTCGGCTGCAAGATGCCATAGAGCATATTCATGAGGGTGGACTTGCCGGCGCCGTTTTCACCGATGATGGCGCGGATCTCCCTTCCTTCACTGCCAGATCAATGTGATCGTTGGCAGTAAAGTTTCCAAATTTCTTCGTTAAGTTCTTAGTTTCAATAATGGTATCCATATTCATCACCAAAGCATCCTATTGATGGTGCATGCCCCGCTGGAGCTACCTTCAACGGGGGCATACACAGTCGGTTATTTCTTGTTCAGCTCTGCATAGGTTACGTTGTTGCCGTCGATCTGGAGCTAATCGTCCAAGCGCTGGCCGTCGGACTCGATGCTCGCCATACGAGCGTCGAACACGGTGATGGTTCCGTCAGCAATCCACTTGCGGCACTGGTCGAGAATGCCCTTGAGTTCTTCCAGCTTGTCCTTATCCGTGACGTACTGCTCGATGACGCTCATGTCGGTGATGTCAACGCCGCCGTTGGAAAGGTTGAAGGTGTCCGGCTCGGTCTGCTCGATGTTGCCTTCGGAGGTACTTGCCGATGTAGAATTCCAACAGAGAGGTGTTGTCGCGGATTGCAGAGGTCAGGATGTTGCCCGGCTCAACCTCGTCCTGGTTGGAGTCGACGCCGATGCCGAAGGCATTGTTCAGACGGCAGGCCTCCAGGCCACCAAGGCCGGCAGTGCCGCAGCAGGTCCAGATGACGTCGCAGCCCATGTTGTTAATCCTGTTCTGCGCGATGCTTTGCGCGTTTGCAGTATCGGAGAAGCCAACAGTGTAGTCAATGTAGACCTTTGCATCGGGGTTGTAGAACAGTGCGCCCCTGACGGAAGCCGTCGCCATACTGATAGAAGCCGACAGACTCGGCACCGAACAGAATGCCGATGTTGCAGCCTTCGTGCTGGCCGACACCCTCAACAAGAGTGTTGCCATCAGTTGCGGCAAAGGCAGCGACGACGCCTGCGAGGGGAAGGAGTGCTCGTTGAGCGTGATGTAGGATTCAATGACGTTCTTCGGGGTTTCAGTGAAACCATCAACCGCGTTGATGCGGAGCTGACGGCCGACAACGACGAAGTAAATGTCGGGGTAGTCGCGTGCAACGGTGTACATATTGCCGCTGATTCCGGCTTCGAGGTTGATGATCAGGCCGTAACCCGCTTCGCACAGCTCACGAATCAGGGTCTCGCCCTGCGTGGTGTCGGTGCATTCCACGGCGTTAACATCCAGATCGTACTTTTCTTTGCAGGTCATCAAACCGGCATAGGCAGTGTCGTTAAAGCCCTGGTCGCCCAAGCCGCCCTGCTGCATGATCATAGCGATCTTCTTGTTGATGTTGGCCTTCATACTGGGATTGTCGGAGTTTGCGGGAGCGTCGCTGCTGGGGTTGTCTTTGTCCGTGTTGCCGGCACAGGCTGCAAGAGAAACAAGCATGACCAGTGCAAGCAGAACTGCGAGTAGCTTTTTCATGGATACATCCTCCTCTTTATTTACATCAACGGTTAAAGTTGTATTGATGTTATAATAATAATATCATCGCGATCTCTAATTTTCAATTGCAAAAACAACCGAAATAATCCAGAAATTTCGTCAATTTTAACAAAAACCCAATGGATAGTTCTGATAATCCCAGCATCTCCTTTGCATGCCACAATCCATATCGTATAGTTGTAATGACAAATTGTGCGCGTGCTGGGGAGGTTTGGGTGCGTCCGCCGGAATCGGACGCACCTCGATGGGAGGCCAAATAAAAATGAAACAGAAATATCAGTAAGCCAGCTTGTAAATTTCCAGTGCGGACTGCTCGTCCAGCGGACGGAACGCCTTGGCAAAGTAATCCTTGCCAATGATTGCAGCCTCATGGGCCATCTTGGGCAGCATGCTCTCCTCAATGCCGAAGTCGCGCAGGTGCTGCGGCAGGTTCAGAGAAGCGAAGTACTCGCGGGTCTTCTCAATGGCGAGCTTTGCAGCCTCCATCTTGTCCATGCCTGTCGGGTCGATGCCGAAGGAAGCCTGCAAATAGCCAAGGTAACGATAAGCGTTGTCCTCGGTGAGCATCCATGTCAGCCATGCGGGCATAATAACGGCAAGTCCTTCGCCGTGCGTGACATCGTAGAAGGCGGACAGCTCATGCTCAAGCTTATGCATTGACCAGCCAACGGGGTTGCCCTTGACGGTAAGACCATTAATCGCCCAGCAGCAGGTCCACATGATGTTCGAACGCGCCTCATAGTTGGTCGGATCATCATAAGCGATCTTGCCATAGTGGAACAGCGTATTGAACATTGCCTCGCCGAACTTTGTCTGCAAGTACGCTTCGGGAACATTGGAAAAATAGGACTCCATCACATGGCTGATGGCATCGGCGACGCCAGCTGCGGTCTGCTTCTTCGGCATGGTGAAGGTAAATTCTGGATTGGAGAAGGACGCGCGCGGACGCATATCGGGGCTGGAATAGCCGGCCTTCTCATTGATGTCCATACGGGAAATCACAGAGCTTGTGGACATTTCAGAGCCTGCCGCAGCCAACGTCGGGACGGCAATGACGGGCAGAACCTTGCCTACGGGAACCTTTTTACTGATGATGTCCCAAGGCTCGCCGTCATAGTTCACGGTGGCGGCAATGGACTTCGCGCAGTCAATGGCAGAAGCGCCGCCGATGGGCAGCAGGATGTCGCACTGCTCCTCGCGGCAGATGCGGTTGCCCTCAAGCACGGGACTCATAGCGCGGGTTCGGCGCGACGCCGCCCATTTCCGCATAGGGGATGTTTGCTTCCTTCAGACGGCTGACAACCGCGTCATAAGCGCCGTTGCGCTTGATGGAGCCGCCGCCGTAAACGATTAAAATTTACACGGGTCGGAACATAGTACCAAAAAAAGTCTTTCATAATGTCACACCTCTTAAATATTCTGTTTTGCGCAGGTCAGTTCTGCGCTGCCTTTTTATATTCGCGGATCAGCTCAACGAGTTTTTTTCCGGCGTGTCGTACAGTTTAATAATGGAGCTTCCGACAAAGAAGCCCTGGCCTCCCGCGGCCTTGACGCGCGCTGCGTCCGCCGGAGACTTAATGCCCGCGCCGCAGTAGATCGGCTCGGAGACTTTACGCTCGCGCAGATAGCGGATGCAGGTTTCCAGCTCTTCAAAGCCGGGCTTGACATACTGTCCCTCGCTCGGGAACGCCTGCATATAAGTAAAGCCATCGGTGTTGATGCAGCGCTGAATGTCGTCCTCGTTCATCTTGTAGTTCACCGAGCGCGCCAGCTTGACACCATGCTTCCGCAGTGCCGCAATTGCCTCGGGGTCATGCAGGTCGCCGGAAATGACGTTGACGATGTGGTGCTTCTCGCAGAACTCGCCCAGCTTCTCCGCGCCGATTGCCATAATGACCTCATGATAAAGCACAAAAAGAACTCTGTGCTCGGATACGGCTCCGTCATGCGGCCAATGCCCTCAAGATACTTCGAATAGTCATCGGTCTGTGCCAGCGCAACGCGGTAGAGCTCCTGCAAAAAGCGCTGTCGCGGTACGGATCCTTCGGCGGAATGCTGACCTCGATGGCGTCACAGCCGCCCTCAATGTAACGTCCGGCCATTTCAATGCTTTTTTCAATGGTCGGGTAGCCAAAGGAGAGATAACAAATGGTTTTGATGCTCATGCTCATACTTCCTTTCAAGAATTTGCAGCCTGCTCAAGGTCTGCCAGCAGCGCCAGCATCGCAGGCTCGTCGTCCCAAAGATTCATCAGGCAACTTCCGACAAACGCGCCCGAAGCGCCAGCCTGTTTTGCCTCCAAAAGGCTTGCGCCGCAGGTAATGCCCGCCGTTGCGTAGATCGGTGCGTTCACGCCGCGCTTACGCAGATAACGAATACGCCGATCCCAGCTTATCATGCCGTCGCGCGGCTCCATGCCGTCGCGCACATTGCGCAGCATCACAGCTCGTCCGGTCTGCACGGCAAATTCCACGTCCTTCTCCGGCAGGTTGTAGTCGATGAAGGTCAGCGTGTCGATACCGACCGCGTTCATGTCCATTCTTGCCAGTTCGATCACGCCGTCGCCGGAAATGCGGCAGGTTTTAATGTTGTTCTGCTTGCAAAACTCGATGTACCGTACAGTGCCGATGGTCAGAATCACGTCCTCATAGGGACACCATCTGCATCTCGAAATCCGGATGCTTGCGCCGGAATTCCGTCAACGCCGTCAGAAACGGCTCATAGCCGCCGTAGGTCTCCCACGCCTTTGCCATACGCTTGCGGATGAAGAGCGTTTCACGGTAGGGATTGCGCGACGGCAGATCGAACTGCAAGGCGCTCACACCGTGCGAGATAGGTCTCCGCCATTTGCAGTGAAGCTTCGATGCTCGGCGTACCCATGCTGATGTAGTAGACCAAATGGAACCTTCCCATTCTTTTTCCTCCAAATCCGGTAGTCTTTCCGGTGCGACATTGTTCAATGATGTAGATGTAATGACAACATAATAATAGGTTTCCTGAAAAAACAGGCACCCCGCCCGGTATTTTCATTATATCATACTCTCTGCGCATTGCAATTATCTGAATTCACAAAATAATTTGTCGTTTTTTGCGCAATTTCAACAAGACAAATTTTCCGTTTTCCCTACAAGGAAGTATCAAAAAGCCGCCAACATGTCATATATTTTTCCTAGTTCGCCGCGCAAGCTGCATTGTAGGGGCCGCCGGCAGCGCACCGCGTTTTTTTCCTGTCAATTTTTCCGCTTTTTTTCTGAAAAAGTGTTGACTTCTAGACCTCTGGTCAATAAAATAGATATTATGAACAATAGATCACCCACACTATCCCAAGCACCAAGAACGTTGAGAGGCAAAGGTTGAGGGACAAAAAAATGAACCATATGTTTTCTGAAGAACAGATCTCTGCGCTGGTGCAGAACATCCCGAAATATGTGTATATCAAAATTGCGCTCACCAACCGCATCAAATCCGGCGAGCTGGAGGTCGGCGCAAAGCTGTCAACGGAAAAAAGAGATGTGTGACCTGTATGGGTGCAGCCGTCTGACCGTCCGCAAGGCCCTTGAGGAATTGACACGCGAGGGTTATATTTATAAAATTCAGGGCAAGGGCACTTTCGTCAAGGAGCGTACGCCGCAGAAGCAGAATTTCTCTGTCATCACAAGCTGTTCCACGCTCATCCGCTCGCAGAACATGACGCCCACGAAGAAAATCCTCTTTGAGGGAATCGTCCCGGCTACCGCCGATATTGCGCAGCGCCTTGGGCTGCATGAGGGCGACTCGGTTCTGGAATACCGGCGTGTGTATTATGCAAACGGCACACCGGTCATTTATGGCCGCAGCTACTTCAACGCCTCCGTGCTTCCTGGAATCGAGAGCTTCAATCTGCAGAATCAGTCGATCATCACGCTGCTGAAAGAAAAGTATGACTTGGAAATTCACTGCTCCAACCGCGAGCTGCGTGCTGTGGTCTCGGACGAGACGACTTCCCGCCTACTTGGCACGCCAAACCGCTTTCCACTGCTTCAGGTGACCGACCTGAAAACGGGCGTATGGCAGGATACGAAAATTCCGGTCGAGTATTATACTTTCCTGTATGTGACGGAGCGTATCCGTTATTCGCCCGATTTAAAGCAACACCGCACAATTGCATTATGCGGTGCTGCCCTAAAAGAAGCACGACAATACTTCCAGGAAAAAACTGAAAAGCGCAAAAAGGATGCAAAGAAGAAAACCATCACCGTCAGCACTACTGACCCGGACTGCGGCCTGTTTGTCAAGGGTGAGCACAAGAAGCAGCTGGCCTATGAAGCGCATACCGCCTGCGATGTCCACGGTGTCGTTCTTGCAGTAGAGGTTACCCCCGGCAACGTCCATGACAGTGTAGCGTTTTACGATGAATACGATCATGTGGTCGAGCAATTTCCGGATGTTCACGCCTTTGTGGCAGACAGCGCATACAAGACTCCCCATATTTGCAAGAAGGTATTTTCTGACGACAGAGTTTTATCCATTAGCCTACAAGCGCCCTATGACGATGAAGGGCGGACACGCGTGGTGGAATTATGTGTATGACGAGCACTTCGACTGCATCATCTGTCTATAAATTGCATGAAAAAGACGATATTCCAAATGAATCATTTTTAACAGGATAATACTTCCGAGGAAAGAACAATCAGTCTCGCTGCCGTTTTGCTCGGATTTCTGTGAAAAAATTTGATATTTTGTTGACTTATGTTGGTTCGTGTGGTATTTTATTGAAAGAGTCCTGATTCGATCAGCCACAGCATCATTATACTATTCATGGAAAGGACCAGTCTCATGAGCCATGCGGAATATCTGAACGATTATGAAGCAAAACATCAAATTCTCGAAGTTGGACGGCGGATGTACGAAAAGGGCTTTGTCGCTTCCAATGACGGCAACATCAGCTGCCGCGTAAGCGAAACGGAGCTGTGGACGACGCCGACCGGCGTATCCAAGGGCTTTATGACGGAGGACATGCTCGTGAAGGTCGATCTGGACGGCAACCTGCTTAGCGGTGAGCGGAAGCCCTCCAGCGAGATTCGTATGCATCTGCGCGTCTATCGCGAAAATCCGCAGGTGAAGAGCGTTGTCCATGCGCATCCGCCTGTTGCGACCTCCTTCGCCATTGCCGGCATCTCGCTTTCCCGCGCCATCCTGCCGGAAGCGGTGGTGCAACTCGGTGTCGTTCCTGTCGCCAACTATGCAACCCCCGGCACACAGGAGGTCCCCGATTCCATCGCGCCCTATTGCAGGAGTCACAACGGCGTCCTGCTTGCCAACCATGGCGCGCTGACGTGGGGAAAAGATCCTGAGCAGGCCTATATGCGCATGGAGTCACTGGAATATTACGCAACGGTTTCCATGTATACCGGCCATATCATCGGCCAGGCAAATGAACTGACGTGTGAACAGGTGGACCGCCTTGTCGATACGCGCACACGGCTCGGCATCCAGTCGGGCGGGCGGCCGGTGTGCCGCCATGCAGAGGCCGGAGAGCCGCGGCCTTGCGAATGCGGCCTTTGCAATTTGACACCCGCTGCGCTTTCCGAGCTGATCTGCCACCTGATCGCAACGCTTCCTGAGGATGTGATTCGCCTGCTCCGCCATTCCAGCTGAGTGTGCCGACCCTTGCCGGAAAACCGATACAGAAACCATGCCTCCCGGGACAACCGTTCCGGGAGGCTTGGTTTATAGAATTTGCGGCTGCCCTCTCGGGCGCGTTTATGCCAGCTGGCGGGGCCCCGTGCGTTATCGCTGTCGCTCGGCTTGCTGCAGAACACGATCATGAGCACAACGCCCGCGACCGGGATGAGCAGCAGCAGCGAAAAGGCCTCATAGCCCAAAACGCTGGTCAGCAGGAGCAGCATCATCATGCCGCCGCCCGCGCCCACGACGCGCCAGTGCGATGGAAGGCGTTCAGCTGTGCGTCCGTCACGTTCTGCGCGGCATAGAGGATCGTGCCCGCGCCGACGGCTGCCGGGGTGTTGGGCATGATGCGGATGAGCGGCAGTCGGCCCCCGCCGAAGCATGGCGTCCAGCTCCGGCGGATCGTGCCCGCGTCGGGCCGTCGCCATGCGGATGACGACGAGGGTGTCGCCATTGACCCCCTTCCGCGCCTGCAGCACGGGAGCCAGCTCTCCTGCCAGCCCCGGCAGGCCCTGCGGCTTCACGCCGAGGACAGCAGCTCGGCCGCTTCCGCGGCCTGTGCATCGGGCAGACTGTCCCACCCAGCTCCTGCGCCAGCGCCTCGGCCTTGGCCGGGGTTCGGTTGGCAAGCAGCAGCGTGTGGCCGCCCTTTCGCTGCGGCCCGCGCCAGCGCCGCCCATATTTCCGGTCCCGATGAATCCGATCTTCATGCTCTTACCTCCTGATCTGACCGTTTCCGGTGATAACATACTGATAGGTCGTCAGCTCGTTCAGGCCGATCGGCCCGCGCGCGTGGAGTTTCTGCGTGGAGATGCCCATCTCGCAGCCGAGGCCGAATTCGCCGCCGTCCGTGAAGCGCGTCGAGGCGTTGACATAGACGGCCGCGCTGTCCACCCCGGCCGTGAAGCGGGCGGCGTTTTCCCTCGCTTTGCGTGACGATGGCCTCGCTGTGGTGCGTGGAATGCTGCGCAATGTGGATGGCACCCTCCACGCCGTCCACGACGCCGACGGCCAGCACATAGTCCAGAAATTCCGTGTCGAACTCCGGGTCCGGCGCGATGCCCAGGATGGCTGCGGCTTCTTCGTCGCAGCGCAGGCGGACGGGGTGCTTTTGCACCGGGGCCGCACAGGCGCTTTTGCAGCATGGGCAGGAACTTTGGCACAATCGCGCGGTGGACGAGCAGGACCTCGGCCGCATTGCGCAGACGGATGGGCGGCTCGTTTTCGCGTTTTCGATGATATCGAGCGCCATATCAAGATCGGCGCTCTCGTCGACATAGACATGGCAGATGCCCGTGCCGGTCTGGATGCACGGCACGGTCGCATGCTCGACGCATGCGCGGATGAGGCCCGCTCCGCCGCGCGGGATGAGCAGGTCAATATAGCCCGTGGCTGTCATGAGAGCGGCGGCCCCTGCGTGTGACGTGTCCTCCACAAGGTTCACGAGATCCGGCGTCAGACCGGTCCGCTCCAGCCCACGGCGCAGCGCTGCCGTGATGGCGGCGGCGGAGGTAGGCCTCGCGCCCGGAGCGCAGCACGCAGACGTTGCCGGATTTCAGCGCAAGCGCGGCGGCGTCCGACGTGACGTTCGGGCGGCTCTCATAGATGATGGCGATAACGCCCATCGGCACGCTGCGCTTGCAGATGCGAAGGCCGTCCGGACGGACGAATTCGTCCAGCGTCCGGCCGACCGGGTCCGGCAGGGGCAGCAACGGCCTCGATGCCGGCTGCCATGCCCTCGAGCCGTGCCTCGTTCAGCGCGAGGCGGTCGAGCATGACGTCCGGGACTTTGCCGCGCGAGGCCTCGAGATCGGCGGCGTTTTTTCCGCCAGAATGGCCGGGGCCTCCGCGCGCAGCGCCTGCGCCATGGCGGCAAGGGCGCGGTTTTTTTCGCCTCGGTGTCGCGCAGGGCCGGACAGGACGCCGCGGCCTTCGCGCGCTTCAGAATGACCTCCGTCGGGGTGAATTCCATTATGCCTTCTCCTCCCGTGCCAGAAATTTTGTACCGACGGGCTTTCCGTCCATCAGATCGTAGAGCGCAGCGGGCTGCGCGCCGTTGGCAATGACCATGGGCACACCGGCCTCCCGTAGCGATGTGCGCGGCGTGGAGTTTCGTCTGCATGCCGCCCGTGCCGAATTTGCTGCCCCGCGCCGCAGGCCAGCCGCTCGATCTCCGGCGTGAGCCTCTCGACAACGGGGGATGAGCTTCGCCGCGGGATCGCTGTGCGGGTCGGCTGTGAACAGGCCATCGATGTCCGAAAACAGGATGAGGAGGTCTGCCCGGATCGTCCGGGCGACGATGGCGGCCAGCGTGTCGTTGTCACCGATGCCCAGCTCCTGCGTGGCGACGGTGTCGTTTTCGTTGATGATCGGCAGCGTGCGCAGCTGCAGCAGCCGCGCAAGCGTGTTGTGGAAGTTTTTGCGCGCTCCGGCGTCTCGATGTCGTCCGCTGTGATGAGCAGCTGCGCCACGACGTGGTGGTACTGCGAGTAGAGCTTATCATAAATGTACATCAGCTCGCACTGGCCGACGGCCGCAGCCGCCTGCTTGCCGGGAATATCCTTCGGCCGCTCGGCCAGCGACAGCTTGCCGACGCCCATGGCGACGGCACCGGACGATACCAGCACCAGCTCATGCCCTGCATTTTTTGAGATCGCTGCAGACCTTGCACAGCTCCTCCACGCGGCGAATGTTCAGATTCCCCGTCGGGTGCGTGAGCGTGGACGTCCCCCAGCTTGAGTACGATTCGCATGGTTCAAGGCTCCTAACTTTTTTTGCTTTAGCTTGTTAACACCTGCGTATCATAGCACGCTGAGGCCGGAATTGCAAGCGCTGCCGGATTTTTGATGAGCTGCGGCAAAAACCGCTTCACAGCCTCTGTGTTTCACGTGAAACACAGATCACCGCATGAAACCATACTATTATAAATAGTACACTTGCAGTACCCGGCAGCATTGTGGGAAAGCAATCGGCGAAATCGCAGCTGCCTGCCCGAGATTGCCACCCTGCGTCTCCACTCTCCACCCCACTACGTTTCACACTTTTCACCACATTCCTCTTTCCAAATGTTTCACGTGAAACAGGAATTTTTACAGAAGGCTCCTGCACGGTTGCAATCTTCCCCTGCATGTGCTAGAATAGCACCGTATCGACAACCAAAGGAGGTGGCAGCTTGGCGCAGATCATCGCGATCGTCAATCAGAAGGGCGGCGTGGGAAAAACGACCACTGCCGTAAACCTGACGGCGGCGCTGGCCGCGACCGGCGCGCGGGTGCTGCTGTGTGACTTCGATCCGCAGGCCAACGCGACCTCCGGCCTCGGCGTGGACAAGCGCAAGGCCCCCTACGCATCCTACGACCTCATTCTCGACGGCGTCAGCGCCGAGAAGGCCGTTATCCACACGGACTACGGCGACGTCATCCCGTCCGGCGCGGAGCTGGCCGGTGCGACCGTCGAGCTCATCGGCGTGGACAAGCGCGAAT
>VOFI01002026.1_pt1 | contig 19260 bp, 27 predicted proteins | sample 5384131 | NCBI WGS metagenome assembly VOFI01 (sample SAMN12384728, study PRJNA508395) | human gut metagenome | isolation source: healthy gut H | host: Homo sapiens
CTACTTCACTTCTTGATCCAGTCCCTTGAAATAGCTCCGAGCTGAAAAAATCTCCTATTGAAATTCCAAGACCATCACATATCTTTTTTATAGTTGTAACTGTGGTGCTGTGATTGCGCCTGCTGACAATATTATTCACCGTGGACTGCGTGACACCGCTCAAAAGGCACAACCTATTGATAGATAAATTGCGCTCACGGCATAATTCTAAGATTCTTGCCCTAACTGCCTCTCCAATGTCCACGGGTATCACCTCAATCCTATATTCAAGATAGCCGATTGAACTTGAAATGATTACCTCTTTTGAGTTAAAATAACTCAAAAGAGGTATACCGCCTATTGGGGAACAGCTTTGCAGCCACAGCACCGGCCTAACATTACCGGCTTCTTGCCATGACCTCCAATAGCTTATCTAAAATTTCTTTTGTAGCCCAGAAATCAGCGTCAGGCAAATGGGAGAGGCGATCCGTAAGAAATTGGAGGGCGGCGCTCCGCTCCGCCTCACTATTACTGCTCTCAATACCAAACAAAATTACATCAGCAGGCACGGACAGCAAAACACAGAGTTGTTTCAGCGTAGCCAGCGACACACCAACAGCGCCGCACTCAATGGCCGAAAGGTGCTTTACACCGAGGCCAATCAGCTCCGCAAGGCATTCTTGCGTCAGGCCAGCATTTTCCCGGACCTGCTTTACATTTTTGCCGATTTCGAGATTGATCGGCTTTTTCTCTTTCATAGCGACACCACCTTTTTTATTAGTCTAACTAATGGCGGTGTTGACTATAACCATCCGTTTTTATTATAATATATAACAAATATGATAGTGAGTCTTATAAATGTGGGCACCAACGCCGATAAAACTCGCGTTCTTCATCAGACATTATAAGACGCTGGAAACCATGACAACCTCGTTAGCCCGATAAGGCAAATCGCCACCTAGCGGTGACGTTGGTTCCCATTCTCCTATTTGACACCAACACGAAAACTTGTTGAGACGGCATGGTAGTGAAAGCGGTCACGAATATGCGTGCAAAAAAACCCGGAGTTGACGTCAACGACCCTATTCCAAAAATAATGTGTCGGCATTACACTATCTTAGCACACTTATTGGGGAAGATCATAGTTTGAAAATCTGATCTCAATAAACTTCAAAGTTGATACGGGGGCAACATCTAAAGCATTTGCAATACGGTAAATAGCAACCATTGACATGGGATAAGGTGTTGAAGATTCAATGTGGCTAATTGTAGAATAACTTAAACCTGATTTTTCCGCAAGCTCTTCTTGGCTCAATCCTGATTTTTTACGGAAGAACTGGATGCGAAAACCAATATTCTTTAAGAAATTTGCCTCATTACCTATATATCGTAAATTTGGGTTCATATTGTTACACATCCGTTCAAAATAGAGGATAACTGTATTTTACTTGTATTATCCTCGCTTTTGAACGTTGTATTCTGGGCTTTTAACGCAGTATTTTCGCAATCAATCGAACTTCAAAAGTTGATATGGATGCACATCAAGCGCACCGGCAATTCGGAAGATGGTTCGTAGTGACATAGTATAACACGTTGTCGATTCAATATGGCTAATGGTAGAGTAACTTAAATCACTCTTTTCAGCTAACTGCTCCTGACTTAAATTTGCTTTTTTCCTAAAATATTGGATACGAAAGCCTATGTTCTTCAAAAATTGGGCTTCGCCCATTAAATATTCGGAACGACTACCCAATCATCTTCACTCCATTCATGTGTAGTGTGGTTATGATACTAAATTTTCCATCGCACATGAACGTTGCATTATAGTATTATATTGTAGTATTTTCGCAAGTATGATAATATAAAGGAGTATGAGAGATGTCTGCTTATGATTTTACCGATACCCTCGCAGTACAAATTCTCACCTACAAAAAAGAACATAACGAAACCGCTACGCAGTTTGCTAAAGGATGTGGCGTCAGCGCCACCACAATCCGTAGAATTGAAAACGGGGATGCCAATGTGAAACTGAGTACCGCTGATAAGCTCCTCCGCTACATGAACATAACTCTCATTGATTTATTGCCCCCCTTGACCACAGAAAGTCCTATTGCAGAGGGAAAAGAGCGACCGAGAAATAAAAAGGTCACTCCAGCCCCGCAGGGAGAAGTGACCGAAAAGAAGATTTTATTTTCCGAGCTTTTAGCGAATATTCCATCAGATGAAGTGCTGACAGAGCTGTTACCTGATCCTTATCGCCCCCAAAGGGCGCTGACCACATTCCGGGCTGGAGGTCTTAAAACTGCGCCTGGAAGGGCTGAACACGGCTCAAACCGCGGAGCGGCTACACATGACAGTCGGTCAAGCCGATCATCGGATACGGAAAACTGTGCGTCAGCTTACCCGGTACATACCGGAAAACATAGTGATTGATATTCCTGCCCTGCGGAAGATACTGGAAATACAACCGTTTCATTTCACAGGGCGCTATACAAAACTGTCGGAGCTGTTGCGGGATATGCCATCCGATGAAGTGCTGTTTCAGCTTGACCGCGAGCGTGGGAATTTGACCGGAGGCAGAAAAAGGCATCGTGTCAGCAATCAGGACTTGTATCTCCTGCAACAGCGGCAGGCTGGCCGCCACACATATCGGAGTATTGGAGAGGAACTTGGTATGTCCCCAAAGCAGTCCGTCACCGGATATTGCGGATCAAAGTTGGATTAAAATGGTATTTAGCTGTTGATCTGGATGTACCCGCCCTATTTAACTAAGGGAAGAAATTGGATGCCTTTGCGCCTTGTGAAAAGGTTTATCTACCATAGTCTTTCCATACCTTTGAAGCATCTCAAAATGAACGCCGGAGGCAACATTATGGTTATAGATAGGACAACAGGGAAGGGTTGCGCTTTAAGCATAGCGGCTAAGATAGTCACTGAAATCTAATTGCCGATGGAATCATTGGCAAAACAATCGCAAAAAAGGAGCGATGCAAACGTTCTATTTGGCTCCGGGTGAAGACTGCGGAGGTGATTGGGTATGTATTGGTGGGAATATCGCTCATGAACTAACAGAGGAGCCTTTATGGGTCCCATCTTTCATTGACGAGAGGATATGGGCACAGGCTGTCAGCAAATTCTGTATTGATAGCAGGTTGGACGAAAATGTAGTGGAATTTTTGTTACCAGAAATGGATGAATACCTGCAAAATATTCCTGATTCAGAACTGATTTCTATAACAAAGAGATTTCCTAATAGAGAACGGCATACTCGATCAGCCTATTCGGCGGCACAAGGGGAACACATATTATTTCGACAAGAGTGAGATTTATTCTCTTGATAATAAGAGCAAGTTATTTCCATACGAAGGAGAATAAACCATATTTTCACAGTCACAGGGATAGATGTAGCATTTTTTCAATTCAGGCGTTTGGATTAAAGCTGCGCCCCGGTTTGAAGTTGGAATGTCGCTGAAAGAGTGTGTTGGAATTTTTATAGAAACAGAACTGGCACATAGAGCCCCGCAGGAACTATCTCCCCTTGATCAACTTATACAGTACATAGCCCGGCCTGTATATGAGCGCGTTCCAGGCAACGACAATGTAAAAACCTTTGACCGTATTCGCATGACTGTTGGCCTCCCCGATACCAGTTCAATTCGTGGGAAGCCCTGCAAAGTGAAGTGAAGAAATATCAGCACGAAATATATCAACGGGTAATCCAACGGATGGAAACAAACCGTTCGTTCAAGAGGTATGGTGTACCAATCAATTTTCTTGAAATCAGTAATGTTACATTATTGCGGGACTTTTCACTAGAGTTTATTTTTGAGCTGAAAGAACCAAAAACTGACTAAGCAGGATGGAATTGAGTATGAAAGCAGAAAAAATCAACACTGAAAGAGATCAAAGCTACAGTTATGCCGCAGACAGCAGAGGGGCTTCAAATGCTGATGGAGGAAACAGGATTAACCATCGGAGAAGTGATCGACCGGCTGACGCTGCAAATGCGCCCTGACGATTTGGGGTTCGCAGTTTGTTTTTGCGCAAGATCAGGTTTTTTTCAGTATTTCAAACTTGCCGGAGGAAGAACAGGAAGAAGCCCTGACGAAAGTCATTATATTTTTGGCAGGGCTTGTGCCAGTAAATCATCTAAAAGGGCTTAGAGCAAGCAGCCATTTCAAGCGTGCAGAGAGATTAAAGGAATATAAGGAGTACATCGAGGACTTGCCGGAAAAGGATACGAAAAGGATATTAAAAGAACTAGCTATACTCGAAAAATAAGGGCACAGAAATAACAATTTTGAATATCAAGAAAGTGAGTGAAATCGCATGAAAAAGAACCAAAGAGATGAAAAAAGAGTGGATAGCCGAGTTAAAGAAAATGCAAAAAATCCTATCAGGGAAATTTCCCCGACGATTCTGCCTTTTGACCTTACTGCTGAACTGGGGGGAGGTTGTAACAGTAGAACTAAAAAGCCCCGGCGTATATTACATTGCGACCCAAAAAGAGGGAGATATTCCAGAGTGTCCAGAGGTATATGTTGTGACAGCTGACGCTCCAGCTATATCTGGAGAAAGCCCGGACTTATGGACAGGAATTTCCCGGCCATCCCGATCTGCGTGTTTATGACACTCTCCAGCCCAAAAGCGGAAGATATATCATAGATTTTGAAATGCGCCGGTATCAGATAAAATGCCACCTGCCGGAAATCGAGAACGAGGACTCCCTATATACTGCGGCGCTTTATGGAGCGGAAGAACACCCGGATTATTTTGGTGATTTCCCCTGTTCCTTCCTTTTTTACTCCAAGAGGGTTCACAGTACGGCATAAGACCATTCTGAACGGTGTGTATTGGCTGGAAACAGATCGCTGCGAGGAAATGCTGGCGGTTTGTTATCCAATCTGGAAGTCAGATATTAGTATCCCAGAGCAAAAACCAGGGTGAGCAACTGGAATATGACCGTATGTATGGGATTGATAATACCCTTGGTTATCTCTTTTTTCTCCAAGCAGAACAGCGTCATCCCACTGCATGAGCTTTCCCTTTTTACCCAGAAATAAAGGAAAGCAGTGTAGTTGATATGGATGCGCTACTAAACGCGATTTGCGAATTTTACCCGGAGTATGTCACAATCCATAATGAAGAAGAAGCAAAATTTGAGCATGGACGTTTGATTTGCTGCTCTGAACAGATGAATATACTGATTCTAGATAATCATTATGATAAGTGTTTCTAAAACCTCAGATGGCTTTTGGGGCTTTCCCCATGTGGGCAGCCAATCCCACAATAGAAGGGATTTTTATGAATGAACAGCAAGGTGTCAGGCCAACAGAACGAATGACATATAGAGATAGCACCTATAGTATTGTCTCAAAGGTTGCCCCTATCTAATCGGCGTCCCAAAACGAATATTTGAGAACCAGCATGAGCCACCGCAACTCGAAATATTCCAACAGTTAGAGAATGACAAGAACGCCCGGATTATTCATCATCTGCATCATACGGACAGCGATTGAACGAAATTTCAAAATACATCAATGATAAAATGAGAACGGAATATAAAACCATTCTTTCGCTGATTATTTGAAATTAACCGAATTATTTCGGACCGTATCAATAACTGCAAGCATTTATTTCCCCTCTGGCTTAACTGGAAATACATCAGGGAGCTTTCATCATGCCCAATGGTCTATGCGAAAAAAGGGACTCAAGAAGCAGCGGCAGTCTATTATGAACACATATTGCTTTTATCCCTATCAAATGGTATATTCATTGAGTCCAGCGATCAGGGCAACATCTTGTTCAATGATAAAAGATTTGTTTCCCCTGCTCTATCGTTGGCATAATGACGAGTTTACCGAGTACAACAAAGTCTCAGACGCCGGCAGTTATATAAAAGACAGCATCTATGATTTTATTGATGACAGCCGAAAAAGTGGTAATCGTAGTCGATTGCGAAAAATTCAGACCCCTATAAGTTAAGCGCGACCTCTGCGGCGGCTGAACAGCACATACACTGAAAAATCACTTCGATCATCCTCTTTGACGATATTCACACTGCTTCAGCTTGGAGCAGCTTTGGAAAAGTTTACCCTGTTTCAGTGGGAGCATATTTTTGATTGAGCGTATCAAGCGCAAAAAAGTCGTTGGTGGACATTCGTCTGACTGCGAAGAATTGCAGGAAATAAATGATGATTATTGTATTGAGGATTTTTACCCAATCATATTATAATAGGTTCAAACGGAAATGGAGAATTGTACGGAATTGATAATAGTGGAAATTATTTCAATGTTCCGATTATGATTGATAAAGAAGATGTAACCATTTTGGGCGATAACATAGATTTGCTTCCAGACAAAATAAACGATTTGTGGAAATAACAATTCCATTTTGTCGGCAAATTGTACCGGCACAAAATCCCTTGGGTAACAAATGCGGTGGCCTACCAACGCATCTTCCAGAAGTATGGCCGCAAATAGACGGGACAGATTTATCCTTTCTATTCCAGCTCTATTGTGATGGAGAAAAGTTGAACATTCCAAATACTCTTTGCATACAAGGGTATCAGTTGTTTGAAAACGGAGATTACAATTCGGACATTGTAGTGATCCAACTTCCGCTCGATGCAAAAGAAAATATCCAGCAGGTAGGTCTTTCGTGCCCGGTTTCCCCGGACTATGCAGGCGGAGATATTGAATTTGAAGTGGTAGAAGAACAAGACAACTACGACTTGGACGATTTAAATGTTGATGACTTTTACCGATGGACAAAAATGGGAGTACCATGTAGCAAACTGCTGGGCTGGTGTGAAAAAGAAATCATCCCATCGAATTGTGCGTTTTTAGGGTGGTTAGCAGATGAAGATCCTTTTGTCATTGGCAACGGATATAACCTGTGCTTTTTCTTAACACCAGAGGGAAAGGTCATTGCCAGCTATCGTGCGCCCTGTTAATATCCAGTCCAGCTAATAAAAATCAAGAGAACGGCAGAAACAGACTGGGAGAGGAACACCGGGAAGCCGCGAGGAAGTTTGTAAGGGAACACAATACCATCGAGAAGTTAAAATAAGTAAGGCGGGAGGTTTGAGTTATGGACAAAAGTGATATTGACAACTATGCTTATTTTCAAGAAGTTTGGACATCACCTAAACGATATGCTTTGTAAAAAATGAGTTTCGCGATGGATATGCTATCGTTGATGTAATAAATAAATTATTTGTGCTTATCGAAGATGAAGATATAAAAGATTTGTCCAACAAAAACTTCAAGAAAAAATGGGTGCGAAATCTTCCGTAATATTCGCGAAGCATTTAATAGGGAATCTCGCTAAGTGAAGAAATTGAAATCCCTTTAGAACTAAAAGGCGCATTTCTATACATAGCCTGACGGCCATGTATTCGTGCGCTCTGCGAGGCGGGACGGGACGGCGGATTGCCAGATGGAGCAACCCGCCGTTTTGCGTCGCTGCGCTCCGTCCAAGGGGCTGGTTTCCCCTGCCGGCTCGGTCGGCGCTTCAGGCGTTTCACGCCATGGGGTTGCCACCGGCGACCCGCGCCCCTTTGCGTGGCTTACGCCGCTTACCCCACCCGCCCCTGAACCGAGACACCCGCCCTGCGGCTCGTCCCAGTTCGGAGAGCCTTATAACCGAACACTGACATCCTGACCGCTCACCGGGAACGCCCTGGAGGACGGCCTTTTTTTTTCATCCATTTTCAGCAGGGGAAGGCAACACCTTTTTACATGGCCCGCCGCAGGCAGGAGCAAACCCACACCCAGCGCCGCCGGGACAGGGACATGGATTGGCGAGGGACTTCCCATTTCCTTCCGTGGATGGTAAAATGAAATTGATTTGATGGGCCGCCCCCCCTGGGGCTGGAACATTTTGCTCCAAAAGAGAACGGCAGAAAACAAAAATTATGTAGCAAAACGGAGTAGAGAGGATGGATCAATCAATGATTTGTCTACCCAGCGACGTAAAAACTGCTTTAGAAAAAACAAGTTTTATTAAAAGATATGAGATGCCTAATACTTTTAACGGAGAAAGAACGCCCTTAAATGAAAGGCTGCGTTATATTGATGGTGAAATTGTTTTGGACAGTCTTGCACAGTTGGGATATAAAAAGCACATTTTGAAAGCAAGGAGAAATATTTCTGGATTGAGGAAGTTCAGATAGAACCCTATAGTTCTCCAGCAACCTAGATGGCCTGGTAGATATAGTCTGGATAAAAGAAAACGGAAATCTAATCTTAGGGCTGCCAATAGGAGAATATTCCAGATTGATGATTGTTCCAAAACTACAAAAAATAAAGAAGCCGATTTTTTGAATTTATGAAGATTTAGATGAAATAGTTGAATCAGTCTTCAAACTATTTGAGGATTTTTAAGAAAGCAATGACTGCTTCGTGAGGAAACCAGCGCAGACTATCCCAACCTCTGGACACTTTTTCCGCCAGCGGGCGGCGATGAACAGGAGGAAGAATTTCTATGGGGATTTTTGATAAGCTAAAAGGTGGAAAAAGGATAAGGTGTTTGAAGATGAATTGATGGATACGCAGTCTGAACTGATTGCGCTTACATTAAACATGGTCGGTAAAAGCAGCAGATAAAATATTTGCCTATTGTTCCATAGAAGCCAAGAGCCAGATGTTCAATGTGTTCTTTGAATTAGACGGAAAATCAAAACATTAAATGAAATGGGGACAGTCCCTTCTTGTGCTATGGAACTTTTAAGAACAGGAACACACGGACTGGACAAGATTAAAGAAATATGTGCGAAATACAACTATCCCACCCACAGAGATTAAAATGATTTATGATGTGAAAACAAAAAATTTAATGTTGCTTATCAATATAAAGAGATTTGTTCCGCAAAACTAATATTAGTGCAGGAGAAGTTTTTATGAATTGGATTACAGCCAAAAGAATGAGAGCACATAATCAGAGCGCCGAACAGGATTTATGTCCTCATTCCAAGAAGTTAAACCGTTGAAAAACAGCTACTCATTCTTTACATTAAATTCTATAACCGCTTGCAGCGGCTTTCCGTCAAGGTGCAGGAAGGCAGCGCAGGCATTGATGTTGTTTTGAGAAACGCTACGATATATGCTGTCGGAAGAAATTGAGGCAGTAAAAAGTATCTGGCGCATGAGTATCGGATCTACACAGAAGTCACATCTACCGCGCGGGGCGCGAGAACTGAACGAAAGCATATTTCAGGAAAAACAACTGTCTGAGGAAGCAGTCAAAGCAATCAGCGAGACGATTACCGAACAGCAAAAAGCAGATGGAAACAATCCGACAGCAGCCGGAGCAGCAGCGAGGGCAGGATCATTCTTTGAGCGGAAACACCGGGTATGGGAGGCGACGGGCTGATCGGACATCAGGTAAGTCTGGATCGGAAACTCGGCTTGCTTACTTTTTTTGGAAGAAAAGAAAAAAGAAGGTGCAGGGAAAAAATCTATGAAAATGGCGGAACAGAATATCAGCGGTGTCAATATGACCTCTTTTTGTATCAATTTCAAAAACAAATATGTGTTGGACACCCTCCGACAACTGCCGGATTTTTCCGAATTGCGCTACAATGCCGGAGGCGGCCTTTCTTATGAGGAAATGAACCGTTTAAAGTTAATCCCCGGAGGCCAGTCGGTCTTTTATCAATCGTCGGATGAACTGTCCGGCAAGCTGGATGGAGTTCCCTTCCGGGCTGTCAATGTCTGCACTGGCGAAAAAGCTTCCGCAAGAAGTTCTACCCCAAAATTCTGTTTGAGGGACAGGTCATTGTTTTTTCCTATTTTGATAATCGGAAGATCAGTGAAGGTTTTGTCCAGGTGTTTTCTAAAAAGCCTTGTCTAAACTCAGGGAAACCAGAGTCCCGCTGTCAATTCAGACAGAAAACAGTGTATTCAACGAAAATTTTGCGGTGTTTGCAGAGAACGAGCAGAATGCTTTTTTTACATCCCAATCCCCCAGGTGATGGCTAAGATTACAGCTTTTCAGGAAAGTGCCATGGAAGGAAATGTTTATCTTTTCCTTTTCTGAAAAATCCCTGTATGTAACTTTGCAGCCAGCTTCTGCAATCCTTTCATATTTATTATCGACATCCCTGTTGAAGAACAGCGTCAAAAAGATTGCTGACGATACGGCGATTCTCCGCAGTGCAAAGGAAATTTCATAAGAGCCGGACAAAGCAGTCCGAAATAAGAAGGCAGTCCCTGAAAGGGAGTAGTGGGGTACTTCCGGCATGGGATGTACAATTGTGTTCGGGTGTTATCCTGCTTCTTGTTATTGAATGGCATCCTCTGTTTTCTGATTTGGGGATATGACGGCTTTTTATCGCCCTGGCTGCTACTTTAGTCATAGGGCTTGGTCTTGCCGGTATTCTGTATCGCGTTTATCGGTCACGGCAGTGGCGGGGGCAAACCTGCTGTCACCTACCCTGCGCTGGATGAATGCCGCAGGTTCCATCCTGATTGCAGCCAACTGGCGCACGAATTTTACCGGATGGCAGGTTTCCGGTACAATGACGAACCAGACCGGAAAGCCATCCAAGCAATGCTGTGGGAGTATTGGGAAATCCAGGGACATGAGGCAGCTATCAAAGAAATGCGCGGTCTGATTGACATGGGAATGCGCATCCGGTACCGACAAGAAATGGAAGTTCTGTCGCGCAGATACCAGAATATGACAGAGGTACAGCTGATTGAGGAAGCCCGCAAAGCCAATCCGAACGCGAACGAAGATAGCTATTTGCCCAAAATGCTGATGGCATGGAGGCGCTATGGGGAAAACGCCCTGTTGGGCTGGGACGTGGGTCGTTGTGCGTATGTCACCCAATGTTGCTATCTGGCGGGTTACATCAATATGCAGGAAATGCTGGATTTGTGCGTAGATGCCGGAACAAAGGCACAGAAAATTTTTCAGAACTGGAGGAAATGATGGAGAGCTATCTGCTGGGCGGTCAGTTTTGGCAGCACGAGGACAAAACAATCCAAAATCTATGACGGCCAAGCGCTGGAAGCTCTATGAACGGATGCGGGGCGGCAAGAGGCCTTTCCGCGATTTGCCCTATCGCTCTGTCCCATTCGACCAGCCCCCCCTTTCAAAAGAGGTTATCACCAATGAATATGGTATTTTGCCGGAATACCAGAAATATTATAATTATGGATAGATAGCCTCTGGTACAGAGTAGGCATTGACAGCAATTGAAAATATTGAGGTCGCTAATTTGATTATTTAGTCATTGAAAATCCCTTTAGGAACTAAAGGGCGCACTTCTATACATAGCCCGGACGGCCGGGGATTTGCGTTTCTGTGAGGCGGAACGGCGGATTGGGTAGATTGAAGCAACCTGCCGTTTTTGCGTCGCTGTGCCCGTCCAAGGGGCTGCACTTTGCGCGGCTTACGCACTGCTTCCCGCGCCCGCCCCCGGAAGGGTGGACACTGGTTCTGCGTCTGCCCCCTCGCTCACCGGGAACGCCCCGGAGGACGGTCATTTTTTTACCCATTTTTCAGTAAAGGAGGGCAACATTTACATGGCCCGCCGCAGACAGGAGCAGACCCACACCCAGCGCCGGGACATGGATCGGCGAGGACTTCCATTCCTGCCGCTGGTGGTAAAATGAAATCAGTTTTACGGGCCGCTCCCCCGCTGGGACAAAGTACCCATCCAGTGGAAAAATTGTTGATTTAGAACCGGATGTAATAAGAGGAAAATGGCAGAGTATAACGATGCTATGACCTATAAAAGCAGGTTTCATTTGATATGTTCCTGCTATCGACTGCCAGAGGATGGAAGTTTTACAGTTGGTCAAAAGAGTATGCTTTTTCGAATACTATTGACGCAGTTGAGATCGTGGATGCTTTGGGACAAGTTATGGTATTTCCCTGAAAAATCTTTTGAGTCTTACTTCTGCGACTTTGCAGATCCTGTGTATCCTGTAACTTTGGGGCCTATAGATAAGACGATATCATCTCTATTTTGTTTTAATCAAGGGCAACCAGCCAGTTTAGACGCAAATCAAAGCGTATTCAAATTGTTCAATGTGTGAACTATGTGCAAGCAAAGGGCGTATTAAACGATAAGCGGGTTTTGATTGTTACAGGAAGTGCTCATGATATGAGAGAAATACTGAACGAACTGAAGCATTTTCTGTGCATTATGAGATCAGTCCACCCTACGGCTCTGCGGGGCGCTGAACTGTGATATTGCAGATGCGGATCGCTTTGGAGCAGGATGAAAATCTATAAATGAAATAGAGTGATAAATTAACATAATGGGAGGTGCGCTATTACTATGAATAAAGATTTTCCACTAAACCGCTTTAATTTTACAAATCTCATCGAACATATTAGAACAGAAATATTGATACCAAATGTGATTACCGATGATGAAACAGAATAGAATTTTATGGTGGGGATAGCATTCCCAAAAAGGCATTGATTGACTTACTCAAAAATTTCAACATAATTGACAATCTGGTTCAACAAAGCAATAGCGAAGAATTTAAAAAGCAAACACAACTTGATATTAAGAATTTTCAGTTTGAACCGTCATGGGTAAAAATTACTCCTGACAATATTACGGTTGGATATGTAGGAATTTATGTAAATGCTGATTTCAGTTTAACCTTTTCAAACATCAATGATAAATGGGTTTTGGAGAAATAACAACTTCCCATTTATCATCATCGGACCAGCCAGCGGACGGAATATGAGAAAATGAGCGCAAGGCGAAACATTAAATAACCTAAAGGGGGAAATTTCAATGCTAATTTCTAAATCAGAGTATTCTGTTACGGAGGTTGCTCTCTCCAAATACGAAACGGCACATGGATTTACCTTTCCGCAGGAGTATCGGGCTTTCCTGCTGAAATACAATGGCGGCGAAACCCCGGAAACCGACTTCCGCCTGTCCGGTGTGTCATCCGATCTGGTTTCTTTCTATGAGCTACGGGACGATGGGGACGGACTGGAACTCCATGAGATTGAATTTCTTGTACCCGCATTTCTGAAAGATCATATGCTCCCTATCGCTTCCAATGTGTTTGGCGATAACATTTTCATCTGTGTGGAGGGACGGGAAAACGGAGAAATTTTTTTCCGTTACCATGACAGGCCAAAGCGATATATCAAACTTGCGGATGACTTCCGTACTTTTATTCAGAAATGCAAAAGCAAAAAAGCTGGGGCGCTGCTATACGATTGAAGATCGGATTGCGATGAGAAGAAGCGCAGGGAACTTTGAGCCCCCATCTGCGATTGCACTTTCTGAATGGCAAAAAGAGATTGATTACTTTAACCGTATCCACCAAGAGCAAGTAGAGTTTTGACTGCTGTTTTGCCCGGCCAGCGGGCGCATAGTAACCAAACACCTCCTACCAAGGCACGGCAGACAGGCCGCGCCTTTTTCATACCCAAAACTGAATACGAAACCCAACAACCGGCGTTTGCCCTTTTCCTTGCTGGGGACTTCCCATTTCCTACCGCCAGTGGTAAAATGAAATAAAAACGACTTTTATATGTGAGGAACACATGGATCTATGGGTGAGGTGTTTTAGTGATTGCATTTTGAGTTTGGAAATCTATGCTTTAATAGTCCTGCTTCAGAACAAAGCATCATAATGGTTGTTGCTTCCCCGTCTGAATTTTCTTCGTTAGATAAATTTATAACGGCAGCATTAACCTTTTAGAAACAGATGGAGAGTTTTTACGGTAAGCGGACTGTATTATATAAAGAGCGGGTCAATCTTCCGGCTTCCAATGAGTGATTATATCTTTTTATTCATGGGTAACAACAGTGTAACTTCTAGAAAAGCTGTTTGCCTGGGACACATTGTCCAGCCAGCGAACGGCAGGAGATCACTACTTGAGCCAGGAGCAAATGAATATGGTAGGATTGCAAGTTGAATTTTTTGGTATCAGATTGGAGCCGCAAAGTTTTTTTTTGCACGCTTTCTTTTCCACTGTCTGTTTTAGACTGGAACAAGGAAATTGGGCAGTAAATTCCCAAGATTGATGAACGACTTATATCATGGCCGTTTGAAAAGTGAATATGTCAAGGATGCTCTGGTAGAACTGAAAGAAATAAAACAAGAGTTAGCAAAATTCCAGCCATCTGATGTGATTTGGGATATTGAAGATTTAAGCGCAAGGCCCCGTGGGGGACGACATCAGTCCTGACATTACAAACCTTTCGAACTATTTTGTAACAAGTGATGGAGAAGAGATTTTCTTCTGATATTACAGCACGCCTTGGAAAAGGCATGGGAATGTGGGGGCGATCTGGTGATAAAATCCATGTGAGAATGTGAGGTGTTTCCATGTATGCCGAAGCGTTGAAGCCCATCACCGACACAATGCAGAAGTGCGGACAGCGTTAAACCTCACTCTTCCAGATGAATATATAAGTTTTCTGAAAGAGTGCGACGGCGCTTAATTTGATGGATACATCATTTATGGAACAGATCATTTTTTGGAAAGGCCAAGCCGATTATGAGGGGATACAAAGCAGCACATTATTTTTGCGGAGTACGACACCGGCTGGTTTTGCATGAAAAAAAAAATCGGATGGTTCTTTTCAGGATTTGGACAAGCCATCTGGACAAGAAATGCAGCAATTTTTTATGTGCCGGAGACATGATAAAGGTATATCTTATCTTCGGCAGTTAATTGAGCAGATGATTGATGGAGGTGGACAGAATGGCGCACGCAATTTCAACTCATTTGGAAAAATCATTCAAATTATTTCTTATGATTGATTTTCTGATACTCATTCTGTCCTTTATCGGAACAGCACAGTTTGCAAATGAGTGTTATCAGCTCATGTCTTTTGCTGGGTTTGCGGCATTGTTTGCATGGTTTTTTTCTCTCATGTATTGTGCTTTGTCCGTTGTTGTATTTGTTTTGCTGGGGATTGTGCTGTGGCGAGGAAATAGCATTCTTTGCGGTTATTGCTTTCTTTATACAGATTTTAATCCGATTGCCATCATGTTTCTTTCGCATATTGGATGGATATGCCCCGGGCATTCGTTGCATGACATTATAGTTTTCGCTCAAGTCGGAATGGGGATTATTGGATTGGCCTACCTATTTCTCCGATATATACGCACACGAACGCAGCCGGATGACAACATTAAAAATTGATTTTCGGCAAGGAGCAAGTTAAATGTATGTCAAGAAGATTGACTGGCTGGATGAAGTAAGCAAAGAAGCAATTGTAGAAGTTGCGGAAGGTATAGAACGATTGGTATGCTTTTCTTTGTCCTTGCCTATACAAATTGAATGATATGCTGCGTGAACCTTTGGAATGTTTAGATACGCAGGATATTGTTTCGTGCAGTACGGTGGGAAGTGATATAAAAAATTACAAGCAAAGCTATAAAATTGTTTTGGCCGATAAAGGACTGGAAAACTGGAAGCACGTCGAGCCCAACGATTTCATAATCAGTCTGCGTAGCTTTCAAGGCGGGCTGGAAATCAGCTATATTCCAGGGTGCATCACGTGGCATTACATTGTTCTGAAGCCTAAGGCGGGTGTGGAACCGGAGTATTTCAAGTGGTTGTTCAAGTCTCCCCCGATATATTCAGGCATTGCAGCGCACGGCAAACTTTATCCGTGATGGTCAAGATTTGAGATTTTCAAACTTTGTGCAGGTTCCTCTCCCCTTGATTCCAATGGATGAGCAAAAAAAGAGATTGCCGAATATTTGAATAAGGGAACCGCACGAATTGACAGTATCATTGCGGATATTACAGAACAGATCGAAAAACTAAAGGAATACCGCCAAAGCGTTATTTCTGAGGTGGTAACCGGAAAGGTGGCAGTAGAATGAACTATCAAGAATTGTCACCGCAAGGCGAAACTTTGCTGAAAGAAATTATCGACCTCCAAGCCAGCGGTCAGGACAATGCGGCTTATTGGAGTAAGCGGTTTGATGGATTATCCATGCAGCAGGATACCCTGCTCCGGGATACGTTTCGAGAGCTGAGAGAATGTGGTTATGTCCACATACAGTGGGCTGACAACATTCCATACTATCTGTCCCTCACAGTGGATGGCCAAAATTATTTCACTAACAAAAGGACGCAAAAAAGCCGAGAGAAAACTCTCCCGGCGGGAATGGCGGATTGCTGTCATATCGGCCATCATTGGCGGTATGGTTGGACTGATCCCCTGGATTTGCACTTTGATAGGAGGTGGTCAATAATGGCAATCGAAACCAAAGAAATTACATTTGAACAAGAGATAGAATACAGCCTGCTTGACCACGGCGGATATATCAAAGGGAATCCCCGTGACTATAATCGTGAATTTGCCATAGACACCAAGCAGCTCTTTCGGTTTCTTCAAGACAGCCAGCCCGTAGAATGGGAAAAGCTGTGCAGAAAACACGGAGAGAATGTGGAAACGGGTTTTCTGAAGAAGCTGTATCGTGATCTTGATACATACGGAACATTATATGTGCTGCGGCATGGCGTTGTAGATGCTCCCGCTAAACTATCCCTGTGCTATTTCAAGCCTGCCAGCGGCATGAACCAAACCAGTCAGGCACTTTACGAGAAGAACATTCTCTCCATCACCCGGCAGGTGCATTATAGCCTGAAAAATGAGAACTCCATAGATGTTGTACTGTTCATCAATGGTCTGCCTGTTGCGACGGTGGAACTGAAAAATCCGATCACCGGTCAGACTGTCGAAAATGCAAAACGTCAGTACATGAAAGACCGTGATCCCAGAGAACTTCTGCTTTCGTTCAAAGCCCGATGTCTGGTTCACTTTGCCGTGGATACCGAAGAAGTGTGGATGACCACAAAGCTCAATGGCATCAATACCTATTTTTTGCCGTTCAATAAAGGAAACAACGGCGGCAAGGGAAACCCTGTTGGGAACAGCACCTACCGGACTTCGTATCTGTGGGAAGAAGTCCTGCAAAAGACAGCCTGCTGGACATTGTACAGCGATTTATCCATTTGCAGGAAGATAAAAAGAATCCTAAAAGTCTGTTATGATCTTCCCACGTTACCACCAGCTGGATGTGGTTCGTAAGCTCGTTGCCGATGTTTACGCAAACGGAACTGGTCACAATTATCTGATTCAGCACAGTGCGGGAAGCGGAAAATCCAACTCCATTTCTTGGCTGGCACATCACCTGTCTAACCTGCACGATAAAAATGACAAGGTTGTATTCAACAGCATCATTGTGATTACAGATCGCCTCGTATTGGACAAACAGCTTCAGGATACCATCTACCAGTTTGAACACGTGGAAGGCGTTGTGACTAAAATTGACAACAACGCCGCACAGCTGGCAGATGCTTTGAACACAGGCAAGAAAATCATTATTACCACACTTCAGTTCCTGTTTATCCTTGAAAAGGTAGATGATTTAAGCGGCAAGCGGTTTGCGGTCATTGTGGATGAGGCCCATTCTTCCCAGACCGGAGAAGCCAGCAAAAAAATGAAGGCGATCCTGGGAAACGCTGAGGGGCTAACGGAAGAAGAACAGCTCCAAAAGGTTGCGGATGAGGAGGCCAAGGAAGAGCGCAAGCAATCCGACAGCGAGGATGAAATCACAAAAGAAATGGCTACATGGTCGGTTGCCTAACCTGTCCTTCTTTGCCTTTACCGCAACACCCAAAGCGAAAACGCTGGAGATGTTTGGAACCCCGGATGCAAGCGGTATTCCTCATGCTTTTCATATTTACTCGATGAAGCAGGCCATTCAGGAAGGCTTTATTCTGGATGTTCTGAAAAACTATGTGACCTACGACACCTATTTCAAAATCGGCAAGAAAATTGCCGATGATCCTCGCTATGAAAAAGCAAGGCAAATAAGGCGCTTGGCAAATTCTTAAGTCTGCATCCGCACAATCTGGCACAGAAAACCCAGATCATCGTAGAACACTTCCGCACTGTTACCAAAGACAGGATTGGCGGCAAGGCCAAAGCAATGGTGGTGACCGGCTCACGCCTGCACGCAGTCCGGTATTATCAGGAGTTTCAGCGTTACATCAAAAAGATGGGATACGAAAATGAGCTGGGTATCCTGATCGCATTTTCCGGGACTGTCCATGATGGCGGCGAGGAGTACACCGAAGTCAGTCTGAACGGGATAAAAGAAAGCGAACTGCCGGGAAAAATTCCACAGCGGCGAGTATCAGGTGCTTTTGGTTGCGGAAAAATACCAAACTGGGTTTGATGAGCCGTTGCTGCACACCATGTTTGTAGATAAAAAGCTCAATGGTGTAAAAAGCTGTTCAAACACTCTCCAGATTGAACAGAACCTGCTTCGGAAAAGATGATACATTTGTTCTGGACTTTGTAAATTCTGCCGAGGATGTACGAGCCGCTTTTGCCCCGTATTATGAGGAAACCAGCATTGAGGAGACAACAGACGCCAACATTGTATATGAACTGAAATCCAAATTGATGAGTTTCGTGTGTATTGGCAGAGTGAGATTGAGGCTTTCTCCAAAGCATTTTTCAAGCCTACCAAGAAACAGGGAAACATGGATTTTGGCGTACTCAACAGTTTCCTTGATCCGGCAGTGGATCGGTATAACGGTTTGGATGAGAACGAGCAGGAAGAATTCAAGTCTACCCTCGCAAAGTTTGTTCGTACCTACACATTCCTCACCAACATCATCCGATTAGATGATGCCGACCTGCATAAGTTCCATGCTTACGCAAAATTTCTTCAGAAGAAACTTCCAAAGCGAGATGGCGGCGGTCCTATTTTTCTGGATGATGAAGTATCGCTGCAATATTACCGAGTTCAGAAGATTTTTGAAGGGTCTATTGCGCTGGAGCAGAGTGAGCCGTTGCCCAATAAACTTCATCCCTGAAAGCCAGCCAGAGGAAGAAAAGGCTCCCCTGTCTGAGCTGATTGATAAAATCAACGAAAAGTTTGGTACAGAGTTTACCAACATTGACAAGGTCTTGGAACAGATTGTTTCTGATATGGATGCCAATGAGGAATTGCGTGTCCAAGCCCGCAACAATTCACAAGAACATTTCCGGTTTCCCTTTAATGATGCGTTCATGGACGTGGTTATCGGGCGCATGGCGCAGAATCAGCAGTTCTGCGAAAGGGTTCTGGATGACGCCAAGTTCGGAGATACCGTTCGTGATTTGTTGGTAGGTGTTGTCTATGAACGATTGCGGAGCACAACAGGAAGTGGAATCCATCCATAGCTGTTGACATTTATCCATATATTAGAGTGGTTTCTTTACATAATTTAGCATTACAGGTCAGAATGTATTGAATCGCTTTTTGTGC
>VOFI01001927.1_pt1 | contig 19226 bp, 23 predicted proteins | sample 5384131 | NCBI WGS metagenome assembly VOFI01 (sample SAMN12384728, study PRJNA508395) | human gut metagenome | isolation source: healthy gut H | host: Homo sapiens
GGCTGCAATGAGCTTTGGAGCGTGGAGGATGGTCATGGTCATTCCGTCTTTTCGGCCGGTGTTGGCAGGGCGGGTTTAACGGGCTTTTCCGAACGGTTTCCCCTGTCCCTTTTGCGTTTTTCCTTGCCGGGGGGCGGTTTTTCGCGATTGCCTCCCTGTTCCCCTTTGTATTCTTTGTTGTCCCGTCTGCGGTTACGGCGGTCTTTCCCTGCATTCTCTTCCCTGCGTTCCGTGCCCTGAGTCTCTTTGGAGGATTGTGGGCCGCGAGGATTGCCGTTGTCTCTGCGTTTGCCTTTGTTTTTCCGCCTTTTGTCGAACCGTGTCAGGCTCTCTTGTTCCACGAGGTCGGCCGTTTTGGCCGGTTCTGCTGCTTCCCCGCTTTCCAAGCGTTGGGGCTTCTCGCCCCCGGCGGTTCATGTTGATGATTTCGAACACCCTTGCGGTAGTGAGGGTGACTAAGTTAGCCGCCAGATGTTTGTCGGTGGAGTAGGTGACTAATCCGGCCAGGATGTCGGCTTTGAAGAAATAATATTCCGCATCTTGGGTTTGCAATGTGATTTCCTTGCTCGGCAGGCGTTTTCCGGCCTCCACGTAAGTGTCCACCTCATAGTTCATGCAACATTTCAGTTTGGCACATTGCCCGGCCAGTTTCTGCGGGTTCAGCGAAATGTCCTGATAGCGGGCAGCTCCGGTGGAGGGAAAGCGAAGTTCTTCATCCACGTGGCACAACACAATTCCCGCCCGCACGGGCCGATACCGCCGATGCGTCCTGCTTCCTGCCGTGCACCGATTTGTTTCATCTCGATGCGTACGCGGAAAGTTTCGGCCAATACCTTGATGAGTTGCCGGAAGTCCACGCGTCCGTCCGCGATATAGTAGAAAATGGCTTTGTTCCCGTCGCCTTGGTATTCCACATCGCCGATTTTCATTTGCAGTCCCAATTCCTTGGCAATCTGGCGCGAACGTATCATGGTGTCGTGCTCACGGCTTTTGGCCTCTTCGTACTTTTCCATGTCCACCGGTTTAGCTTTGCGGTACACCCGTTTGATTTCCTGTTCCGATTTCAGGTTGGCCTTCTTTGATTTGAAGGGGGACGAGCCTTCCTGTCAGGGTGACCACGCCGATGTCGTGCCCCGAGTGGCTTCTACGGCCACGATGTCGCCTTTCTCCAGTGGCAGACGGTTGCTGTTGTGGTAATACCCCTTGCGCGTGTTCTTGAACTGTACTTCCACGAGGTCGGTAGCCTCCGCGTTACCCGGGATGTCTGCCAGGTAGTCGTACGTGTTCAGCTGTTTATTTTGTCGTCCGCAGCCTTTGGCGCAAAGTCCCCGGCACGGTCCGTTCAGTTTGAATTTTTCCTCCATTCGTTGTCGGTTTTTGAAAATATATTATTGTATGAGCAGCACGATCATTTTCAGGGCAAAGTCGAAAAATACGATTTTCGGGTTGACATTTTGCTCTATGTCCCGTTGTGCGTTGCTCAGTTCATCCATGATTTTAATGACGTTGCGTTCGTTGACGAAACGTGCGAAATTCTTGGCGAAGTCTCCTTCCTGCGTTGTCATGTAGTTCAGTTCCGGATTGCGGAAGTTATAGATGAAGTTCTCGCGAATCAGTCTCTGGCAATACGTCAGGAAGTTCTTTTGCTTCCCGTCCCATGCCGGCAATCTGTTCGCTCCATTTCCGCATGTCCTTGATTTTGCGTTGGTAGCTTAACCGCATCAGCATGACGAACAGCAGTCAAAAAGAAGAGCAAGTTGTCCCGGCTTGCATCCAGGCTTTTCAGTGCTGCGGTGTAGCTGCCTCTGGCATTGCGTGCGAGAGCTTCCACGTCCTCCGTGGGATGGCTTTTGCGGAGGGCTTCCACCAGACTTTCGTGGTCGATGCCCTTTACCTCGATTTGTTGGGTGCGGCTCAGGATGGTGGGCAGGATTTTCTCCGGCTCGTCGCTCACCAAAGGAAATTCGTTTGTTCGGGCGGTTCTTCGATGAGTTTGAGCAACTTGTTGGCGCATTCCGCATTCATTTTCTCCGGCATCCAGACGATTAGGATTTTGCGTCCGCCCAAGGTTGACTTGAGGGGCCAGTTTCCGCTGTATCTGGGCGGCTTCGGCAGCATAGATGAGTGCTGTTGGTTTTCAGCCTTCATGTCGCCCAACCAGTCGTTCAAGTCAAAATAAAGCCCGGCTTGCAGCCGTTTGCGCCACGTGTCTATATACACGTCGCATACGGAGCTTTCTGCCGTTTTGTATTTGATGATGGGGAAGACGAAATGGAGGTCAGGGTGTACGAAGTGCGTGAAAGCCCGGCATGACGGGCATTCCCCGCAGGCATCGTGCGCCCCCGGACGGTGGCATAGCAGGTATTGGGCGTACGACACGGCCAAAGCCAGTTTTCCGCATCGAAGGACCGCTCAGGAGCAGGGGCATGCGGCACGCCCGGCTTGCGCTTCCTGAAGGAGGCGTTCTCTTGATATCTGTTTGTCCTACAACCCGGCTGAACATGGCTTTTTAGTAGATTTGGCGTGCGATTTCGCGGATACTGTCCACAGCCGAGACGGTGTAGAAATGGATGCTCGGCACGCCGTGGCCGATCAGTTCGCGGCATTGTTCCACCGTCCATTCTATCCCCACTTGTTTTGGCTTCCTCGTCCGTTTTGCATTTTCTTATTTCCAAAGCCAGATCCTGGGGGCAGGTCGCAATGGAACGTTTTAGGCACTACGCTGAGTTGTGACAGTTTGGCAAACGGCGATGCCCGGGATGATGGGGATGGTGATGCCGGCTCCGCGTGCACGGTCCACAAAGTCGAAATACTTGCATTGTCGTAGAACAACTGGGTGACGGCGTATGCGGCACCCATGTCGGCTTTGCTTGAGCACGGCCAAGTCGGCTTCCGGATTGGGTGCTTCCTCATGTTTTTCGGATAGCAAGCCACACCGTATGAAAACGGTGTGCCGGGAGACTTGATGGGCGAACCGTCGACGAAGAAACCGTCATTGAAACGGTTGATGTGCCCGATAAGTTCCGTGGCATGTGAATAACCGTCGCCTGTAGGACGGAATGCCGGGTCTTCCTTGGCCTTGTCGCCGCGCAACACCAACAAGTCGCTGATGCCCAAAAACTGCAGGTCGAGCAGCATGTACTCTGTATCCTCACGGGTATATCCGCTGCACAGGATGTGCGGCACGACGTGTATGTCATAATGCCGTTGGATGGCAGCAGCCACGGCTATGGTGCCGGGACGGCGGCGGATGCGGAGGCGTTGCATGATGCCTCCTCCTAAGTCTTTGTACACATACTCGCTGCGGTGGTTGGTAATGTTGATGTATGCCGGGTTGAATTCCCGGAGCGTATCTATGGTATGGAATAGCCGCTCTATGCCTGCTCCCTTCAGCGGGGGCAGTACTTCAAAAGAAAAAGCCGTTCCTTTATGGTTCTGAATCAAATCAATGACGTTCATCCTTTCTTCGTTTGTACAAAGATACGCAAAGAATCTTAATATGCAGGTAAAAGGGGAAAGGAATAATATGTTTTTTCAAAAGCCGATATGGGGTTGACGCGAAAGCAGGAAAAATGCGTCTTCCCCATATCGGCTTGCAAGTTAGACGGGCGGTTTGCACTTCTCCGTACAAGGCGTTCACGATGGCACCTTTCCGGCATTGAGTTTCCCGTACCGGTTGAGGTGTATGCCGCCGTTGTTTTTAATGTTCAGCGTGCCTCCGGATTTCACCAATACATCGGCATTTTGGATGGTGCCGCCGTCCACCTCCGAGCGTTCCGCCTTCGAGTACATAAATCCGGTATCCGTCGCGCATCTGCAAGGTCTTGCCCGACGGATTTTGAATCGTGCCGGGCGTACGATGATATCGTTGGTGAACGCGCCACCTCCCCATTCGGTGGATGAGGTGAGCACTTTCGGATCTTCATAATGGGGAATGTATTCCCCCGTGAATCCCGTGTCGAAACGGGAACGACCCCATTCTATGGCTGTAGATTTACCGTTCGTTTTCCAAGCATAGATATTGCCGCTTTTGTCGGCCGCAATGATTTCGTTTTTCCGTCACCATCCACGTCCGACACGCAAACGCCATTGTCCATCTTGTCCGCAGTGGATAAAGGAAACCCCCGTTATGTCCGTACCGTCATTATGCAGGGCGTATATCAAATTGTCCCTGATGGAACACGATGTCAATGGCATCGTCGCCATCCCACGTCAGCCAAAAAGGGGACAAGTAAGGTTGATATAAAGATTCTGTCAACAAGCCCGGCAGAGAACGGTTTATTAACAATTCGCCGGCATCAGACCATATTCGGACGCAATCATATCCCTAACGCCACGACTTCCAATCGGCCGTCGCCGTTCACATCTCCCACACTCAAGGGATGCTCTATGCCGTTGCGTTACATAAGGGATACAAGCAGGAGTGGGGAAGCATTACTGTCGAAATTCCCTACGCAAGAACCGTCTTGTCTGATGGCGTAAATGTAACTCAAATTAGTGTTTCTCGTAGTGACGAGTATTTCTTTCACCGTCGCCGTCCAAATCGCAAATCGTGGGGGAGCAGTTCAGCATCTGTCCCGGACGGGAGAAGAACGGGGAACGGAGATAAGGCTTACCGTCATGCTGCCATACGTATACATGTCCGTCGCTAGAGCCGCAAATGATTTCCTTGTAGCCGTCACCGTCAAGGTCGGCTACGGCCGGTTCTCCGAAAAAGTCGCCTGACAGATTGCCGAAACTTGCCTTTATGTTCCCATGGGCATCCATGATAACGATAGGCTTCTTTTCGAATTCACTTCTGAATACAATTTCCTTTTCACCTTTTCCGTCCGGTGCATCCACGTCTGTCACGACAGGTGGACGGTAGCAAGACATCATTCCTATGTTTGTCCTCCAAAGCATGTCAGGCAATTTGTCTCCGTCTTTGTCTAATGAAGAATAACATGTTACGTAGTCATCGCACTTATTATAATTGCGAGTCAATGAGATAATGTATTGCTCCCCATTTCCCAACAGGTCGGCCACCACCGGAGTGGCTTCCGCTTTCCATGGGATTTCGGCATAACCGCTGTACGAAGTGGCGTTTCCATCGAGGTCGTAAGGCTCTGTGCCGTCCGGACGGATAGCCACCACCATTCCTTCTGTACCCTCGTCCGTGTATCCCGTGAGGAATATCTCCTTCTGGCCGTCATAGTCGAAATCAGCCGTGTGCGCCTCACAAGTGTAATGCAGGCTTTTCCCCATGGAAAGCGGGAACATGCCCATGGTGGGGTAAATGGTCCACGCCCTGACGGCTTCGGACTTCTCCCCCTCTATATAGCCGGAAGTCAATGTGTTTAACTTGTAATAATATGTGGTCAAAGGGTCTAATCCCTCATCCTTATAATAACGAGTCGACACGGGATATTTGTTCTGTAGCACAAAGCCACCATCTTCCCGGTTGCTCCGGTATATATTGTACAGTTCTTCACTTCCCATCTTGTCCCAATACAGGCTGATGGAGTTGTTTCCCAATTCTGTATGTACTTTGGACAGGTCTATGGGAACGGCTTTTTCCGCGATGTCCGTTATGACACTGTCTTGTGCCACGCCTGCCGTGTAAAGAACGATTTTTAAAGGGATGGGATTCCCCGTCTTGTATTTGTTGGAAATATTTATAAAGGCTGTGGTGCTCGTGGCATTTCTTTTGTTTACCGTGGCTGTCGTAGTGTCTAAAGAAACGACGGAACATGTCATGTCCGAAGTTATGCCTTCTGTACGTTTGGCTACGGACAAGGTTACTTTTTCCCCTGCTTCGGGAATCAAATCCCCATCGGAAGTCCTTCGGATCATAATACGGAACAGTTTTTGCTTGTTCTGTTTCAAATCCACCTTGAACGTATCCACATTCACGGCATCAGTTCCCCGCCTGCTGATGGTCAGGTAGAAACATACGGCATTCCATTCATAGCGTCCTATTTCCGGGGCATCCTCGGCAATCTTGAAACTGAATTGTGTTTGTCCCGGTACCGGATAATATGTTCCGCTTACTTCCCCATAATATACGGAGTCGTTAATCATCGTGATGTAAAGGGGAAGATGTGGATAACTTTGCCGTCACGTCGAAAGCCCTGTCTTTTCCGTCATTCTTCAGGCAGATGTCCAAATTCGCTGTTCCTCCAGTTCTTAAAGTTCCTGAAAAGTTTCGGATTTCTGCTATCGTGATCAAGTTCTCTTCCGGTCGTGAAACCGGAATTGATTTCTCAAAGGGAATATAATTGCGTGCGGTCACCGTCACTTTCATTTCTCCCGAAGTCTTCGGGTTGAAAGTGAAGCTGTGCGGTTTTGTGTCGTTTATCGTCACCACGGTGTATGCTTCCGCGTCTTTCATGAGGCAGAGACTGTGGCTTCTTCTCCTGCCGGAAGGTTCGTGATTTGCACTGTGATGGTGTTTGTTCCGGCTGCTATCTGCGTGGGTGTCACGTAGACTTCTAACTTTTGGGGCACGGCAGACCATACCGGCATTTCCGGGTCGCCTAAAAGGTGGAGGCGGTAATATTCATGTATGGTGGAAAAGTCATTGTAATTAATCATTTGGTTAAGAATTGTTCCTATATGATAAATATGTTTCCTATATAGTGCCGCTAAAAAGTTATTATATTGATAAGTTTCATCAGCATAACCATCATTTGCATTTCCAATAAAAAGCCACAGCACCTCCCAAAGGATTCGTTAGGAAATGCTCTGCAATACAATCTTCTGTAAATTTTGCAGGCTTACATCCTCCTGAAATCATTATTAATGGATAATCTCCATTGATCAAATTATTCACATCCTGAATGTAAATACTTTCATGTTTGTCTTTGGAAGAAGCTCCCAATGCACGGGGATGGCTGTGATCCATGTGGTAGACAATATGGAAATGATCCAGTCCGGAGTCACCTCCGTCCTGAAGGGCAGAAAGAAAATGCTCTTTATTCAGTTCCTGTCCGGAATGATACATTGTCTTATCATGATGACGGGGGCAAGTGCAATTGTAATGGTCAAAAAGATACCACTTGGTGATTTGAGGATAATGGGAAAGATAACCATTGATGCTTTCTTTTCCGTCATTATAGAGCGAATCTTTAGATTCATCCTTGCTTATATATGCGGAAATAGCCAAATGATTCATTAAATATTCTGTGCTCACATTTTCCATTTTCTCATACATAAGTACTTTGTTAATAAAAGTCTTGGCTTCCTCTATATCCTCTACAGACGCACGTCCCAAATAACAAAGCCTATCCATATTCATACCATCGCCCGTTTCCTTATAAATATGATTTTTATTGGCATTCCAATCACTTTCTAAGTCTGTATAATAAGCGTCTGATGGATATTCTACATTTGAATAGATGTAACATCTTGCCGGAATGATATTGGTATCCTCCTAATAATACAAAAAGTCCGGCTCCCCACTTATGATAACATTCCTGTAAATAGGTATGTATCTTCTCTGCCAAATCGAACCTTTGGTATTCTTTCCCAATGCTTTCCACATCTTTAACCAATGTAGGTACACCTTTCTGCGTTTTCCAATCTGCAAGACGTTGGAACTCACCTTCCTTCAACTTATTATTGGTAATGATTATATAGTCCGGAATTTGCTCTTGTATCACATCTATTGGCATGGAAGCAGATGCAACACGAGTTTGTACGTCCATTACTGCTTCCCCGACCAATTTTACTTTTGAGCTCGTAAAAACATCCACATCCTCTGGATTATCCACCATGGAACGAATTACTTTTTAATGGCATTGGCTCGACGTACACTCTGTTTTTGTGATTGAACACCATCTACACCTACCATATCGTATCGTAAAACAAAATTCAAATGGCTAACAAATAGCTTTTGTGAAACCGGGTCATATTCTACCGGATGGAGTTGCACGGTGACCAAATGGTATCCCATCTCATTATAATCTGCCACAATTTGAGCTTTGATTTTAGGATAAACTTCCGTACCTTGATAAATAGAGGCATCCGGTTTGTGAACTTCACTTCATCCCCTGCTTTTTCGGTTATGGGAATAGGTGGTTGTACGGGATAAGGCATAAAGTTGCCATTTACAGCCATGCGATTTGATACTGAGACCTCTACCCCCAGTCAGTTTAGCTTCTAAAGGAACTACGTATGTTTTGAGAATGACAGGAAGTTCAGGAGCGCCGGCTTGTTGATTTTATAATCCTCCGTTCCAACGGATCACATCATAACCGTCTTGTTTAGAAAAAGACAGGTCATTCACATTCACTTCGGCTTGTCCACTAATTTGTGCCCGGACAGCCATATATCCTGCCAAAAGCAGAAATATTAAAGGTATTATTCGTTTCATAACTCTATGGTATTAGTTTGACAGTTTCATTCGTTCCGTCTGCATATTTAATATGAGCAATGGTATAGGGTGTGAAAAGAAGGAGATTTTTCTTTATGGAAAATTTAACATCTATTGCCAAGAACAACATAAGAACTTACGTCCTTGTATATCAAAGAGCCATGTCTTTTTACACGACGTGGAAATTCCATTATGTAACTCTCCGGTAATTCGGAAATAATCACGCATGATTTTGCCGAACTAAAAGATACGGATGAGCCTTTTAATCGTTCAAGGCTTTTTATATCTCTAAACCGTTTCCAACCATTAGCTGTTTTATATTTTTCGATACTCTCTTCCGGTACGTAAAGGTTGCAAAAATCTCCTATAAAATTTCCATCACCAATTTTGCAAAAGCCGGTGGGGTTTGGCCTCACAAATAACAGAACCTATGTTATACTCACAGCCATTGGGATACATTTTATTTATAGCATATTCTGTCTTTATCTCCGGAAAAATATTTGAAAAAAGCATAACCCCAACAGAATCAAGACTTTTTGGAAGCACAATATTATTTTCTAAATACAAATGCTCGCCTCTATAGGCAGAAGAACCAATAATTTTTGTACCATCAGGTATGACAAGCTCTTTATCCAAGCAAACATTGGAGCTTTATAGGTGAAATAAAAAACAGTTTCCTTATCCTTAGAACATATTAAAAGAGGTTGTCTCATTCTGTACATAAAAAAAAGTTCGGATGATTTTGGGTTATGATAAATTTTGGTTTGGTGTTCTCATATTCACATATTCCCAAAAAAGGAAAGTTTCCGGTTACTTCACACCCCTTAAAGGCATAGTCCCCGATTACATTCTATCATTTTCGGCAAAACCAAATAGAGTTCCATCGCTCCCAACGCACCCGCCGGGATAGTATCTATCTCCGCATCCCGCAAATCAACGTATCGAGCAGCTCCAACAGCCCGCCACGCAGGAAAGCATAATCTCGTCCAATAAAGTGCCCGTAACCGTCAGATGTTTCGTAGTGATTGTTTTGTTCTTCCGTCAACAACGTTTCCAAAGGCGTTTTTCACCGGCATGTACAGTCACATGTGTTTCTGTGTGTTTTGGGCTTGCAGCCTGCATAGCATTGCCATGATGAACAACAATAATATCCTTTTCATAGCTGTTTGTTTTTGTTCTACATTTCGTTTCATAACTCTATGGTGAAGTTTAATAGTTTCAGTGGTGCAATTGTCAGTACACACGTGTGCAATAGTATAGGGATTTATCAATTGGTTTCGGCTTATGGACAAAGTGTATGAATCAATAGTTTGTTTGGTAAATAATATCCCATTTGTACTCGTACATTTCCATATAGATCGGCTTTTGGGTAAAAGTCAATTCATAAGAATCCGGCATGGCTACGACAGATATATTCTTTTTAAGGATTTGTTCATAGACGTGACTGGGAGGTTGCCCCATTGTTTCTATGGCACGAAATATCTAATGCCCAGTTCCAACGTCTGCTTGTTTGTATTTCTCTGATCTTTACACTTGTGCAACGTATAAATCAGAAATTTCAATACACTATTTTTAAAAACATCTTTCCTAATTTGGGCGGTTCAATAGCATAACATATTATTTCGGCTCCACTGCCATAACCTTTGTTGGGGTGGACATTCTGTTTGTTCAAATGCACTGTCTCCAACGGAATCCAAAGATGCCGGAAGTATAAGTGTAAATGTCGGAAGGTGAAGATTCCTGGAAAGCAGTTCCATGAATAATTTTCGTTCCTTCCTTAATCGTATATTTCCCTTCAACTCCTATATTCATATAATAAAAGATATTTCCATCCCATGAATATATAGAAGTATAGGTATTTGGTTGCCATTCTTCTGGAAATCTAAATGTTTCTGTCCTATAAGAATAATTATCATCACTTAATGTGACTTTTTGTGTTATAAGAAGATGGAAATCGAGTAGAGTTTCCAAATGTAGGAAATTTTTCTGTCACTTCTAAACTGTAATACTTAGAAAATTGAGATAAGAAATTTGCTCCTATATGCTCTATGTTCATGGGTAGAACAAGATGAATCTTGTTAGGACTCGATGCCCATATATCTTCCGTCCTTATATCCGGCAACGTATCAATATTTGCAGCTCGTAAGTTCAATGTATCCAACTGTCCGTACAACCTTTCCCGAAGAAAGGTATAGTCTGCATCCAATAACGTTCCCGTGACCGTCAGGTATTTCACCGATTGTTTCTGTTTCCTCCGTTAACAACGTTTCCAAGGCGTTTTTCACCGGCATGTACGGTCACATGCGTACCGTTGCTTTCAGGTGCACTGTGCCATGCACAATGTGCACAAGCAGCACGTCCATATTATCAATAACGTTTTCATAAGCTCCTCCCTACTTATTTAGTGATAATCATACGCTTGGTGTCGATCACCTTGCCGTCGGCCACCAAGGCATAAAGGTACATCCCCGGGGCGAGGCTTCCGGCTTCAAGCGTCACGGAAGACTTGCCCGGTTCTGTAACGTCTTTTGACCTACCTGCGTGCCGTTCAAATCATAAATGTACAGGAATGCGGACTTCACGCTTTCCGGCAACGTGTAGCGCACCACTGTCGTTTGCGTGAAGGGGTTCGGGTCGTTTTGCTCCAATGCCGGGACATCCAATGCGTTGCCGCCGATGCCCGTTTCATTTCCGTTCCGGGCGCGCACATTATAGGTCTGCGCCCCCTGCAACGATACCACTTGTGCACGGAGTTCATTGACGGACTGCACCAAAAGTGGAATCATCTCTGTGTAGTTGATACAAAGGTCTCCCTCCTGACTTTCATAGACCAAGTCGGATAGACTTCCTTCAGCACTTCGGCATCCAAGCCGTAATGTTTTCTCCAATGCCTGCACGTCTGTCACGGAACGGGGAGCTGCTGCCACGGTATCTCCCTGATGCACCGCAAAAGCCCTGTGCCGCCTGTGGGTTCGGGACAGTTGTATTGCACGGCGGTCAACTGCGAAAAAGTTTCTCTACCACTGACATGCTGTTCGTGGCATCGCTTTCAGCCGACGGAGGGGCATCACTGCCGAACGCCCCATCAAGGCAGACCGGGAAGCCGAGGGGGTCAGCACCGTACCGTAAATATTTCTGTGGTACGGATGTCGCCCATAAAATAACCGACATAGCGACCGGGTACATTTATATCTACATTGTCTAATGTCCCGACTATGGCAGCTCCTCTTTGGTTGCCCTCTCAAATTACCGTGTACGGCATAATTGTAGCCACTGGTGGAATTTCCGGCTTCACCAAATACTCCCCATGCCCTACCGCGTCCCAAAGGACTGCCATATATAGAGTAGCCTTTTATCCCTATATAGAATTGCCTCCATCTACCCAATTATTACCTTCATTGGCTATAAGCCAAGTAGAATTGTTCGTAGGGACGCCTTCACGTCTTACGTACAGGGCATGATTGTTAGAACGGATGTAAGTCTTATATCCCGTCCCTTTATTACTTGCATTTCCTCCCCACGACCAACGCAGCCTCCGGTACCGCCGAGGATTGGATGCCTACATTGCCATTGGAATACATCTTGATTTGCGCCTGCAACCCGGAAAATACAAAACACACACCGATTAATGTAACTGACTTTTTCATGTTCATAAGGTGTTAAAGGTTATACAATTAAATTTTCCGAAATTTAAGATGGTTCTATCAGGTATACAAATATGCTGTATTAAACTAAGTTAATCGGAGGAGACAAATGCAAGGTTTTCCGATATTTTTCTTATAGCGTAGGGTGAAAAAGTTTGCGGGTACTTCCTTCGTGGTAAAGGAAGTACCCGCAAAAAACGTTATAGAGGTTCGTGACCGAGGCTTTATTTCTTCACCTTGAAGATGACGAAGTTCTTGCCTTGGACGGTGGTTTTGATGACGTTGCCTTCTACGGCTGCCCATCCGTCCTGAGGAATGATGGCGTTCGGATGGTCCAATGTGTTGTCTAAGGTGTAGTCACTGCAATCCAAGGTAAGGGTTGAGGCGTTGCCTTCTATCTTCTTCAGCCGTCGAATTTAATGTCCACGGTTTGCGCCTTATCCGTCGTGTTGATGACCTTCACGATATATTCGCCGGTGTTCTTGTCGAACACGGCACTGGTGAACAGGCCGTCCTCACCTTTGGGAGTGGGAGTGGCGAGCGTGGCCGGTACGACATTCGTACCCATGTTCTTGGCATACATCTGTGTACGTAGTAGCTTACGGACTTCACGCTGCGGAGGTTGTCGAACCAAATCAGGTCGGGACGCCATTGCCAACCTTCCACGTGGCGAAAAGCGGGGCGTATGTGGCCATGTGCACGATGTCGGCGTTGCGTTCCAATGTGGTCATGCGAAGGCGGGCTTCGTAAATGGAAGCGCCTGCGTGGTTCCATTTCATGCGGTTGCCATGGTCGTGGCAGGCATATTCGCCGGCGAACACTTTCGGGCCGTTACGGTCGTAGTCGTCATAGCGGTTCATGCTGTTCTTGAACCAGTCCACCGGACGGTAGAAATGTTCGTCCACAAGGTCTACTTTCTGTTTCTTCATGTCTTCCCAACCGAGGTCGAACATCTTGCCTTCCGGAGTCGGGACCGGACGAACCGATGATGAGGATTTCCGGATGGGCTTTGCGGACAGCCTCCACGAAGAATTTCAGGCGGTCGAAATAGAACTTGTCCCACTGTTCGTTTCCGATGCCTAAGTATTTCATGTTAAACGGTTCCGGATGTCCCATTTCCGCGCGCAGCTTTCCCATTTCGTGTCGGTCGGACCGTTGGCGAACTCGATCAGGTCGAGGGCATCGTCGATGTAAGGCTTCAGGTCGTCGGCATTGCAGGCCACGTGGGCTTTCTCATTGTCCCAATTCTGGTACTGGCAAGCCATGCCCACATTCAATACGGGAAGCGGGGGCCGCGCCGATTTCCTCGCTCAGCAGTGAAGTATTCATAGAATCCCAAACCGTAGCTTTTGGAAATAGTCCGGATAGTAACGGTTGGTAAAGGTCGACTCCCAGCGGTTCTTGTTGAGCGGCCGGTTTTCCACCGGTCCAACGGTGTTTTTCCACTGGTAGCGCGTTTCCAAGTTGGAACCTTCCACGATACAGCCGCCGGGGAAACGGAACACGCCCGGACGCATGTCATACAAGGCTTGTGCCAAATCCTTTGCGCATGCCATTCTCATGTCCCATCCAAGTGTCGACCGGAAGAGAGATACATGTTCCAAGTCTACGGTACCCGTACCTGAGCGATGTTGCGGATTGGAAAGGAAGATACGCAGGTTGGCCTTGGCGATGGTACGGTTGGATTTCATGACCATCGTGTATTTTTTCCATTCTTTCGAGTCGATGACCAAGTCCTGGCTGACAAATTGCTGTGCGTCATCCATCGTGTTCTGGTCGATGAACTGGACCATCAGCGTCACCGGCTTGCCGTCCGGCACGCGTGCCCATACGGAAAAACGGTATTCGGCATCTTTCTTCAGGCCGATGCCGAAGAAACCTTCGTTCTGTATGCCCGTCCACATGTCGCCATGTCCGGCACATCCCAAACGCACGTAATGCGGGTTCTTGTCGAAGGGCCGTCATCCTGCAACGTGACGTTGCCGAACATTTTCCAACCCATGTAATGGTCGGGAGCAAATTCAAAAGAACGGTTCTTGACGAGTTCGGCATACAAGCCGCCGTCGGCTCCGAAGTTGATGTCTTCAAAGAAACGCCGTACATCGGGTTGTATTTTCAGCCCCGATTTTCTTTGGTCTGTACGGTCACGGTGTTGTCTTGTGCGTGAACCGTGTACGAAGTTGCCATGAGTGCTACACCTGCAAGCAGAGAGAGTTGATTTTCATGATACAATGGAACGTTAGTTAAATTAATAAAATGATTTGTCGATGCGAAAATACTTATATTCTTTTTAAAACCGCATCATCTTTTAAATGCTTTTTGTATTTTTGTTTTTAATTAGACAGAGAAAAGTGCCGAGGCTTTTCGTGTGGGGAAAATGTGAAATGGAAATGGGATAAAGGAGAACGGCGTGGGCGGCGACGGTAGGCATCATTTTGTGCGGATGCCTGCTTTTTTGGCGTTTCGGAAAAGGCATGCCGGGATAGCAGCGGCAGATGCCTTGCGCGCCGATTCCACGTTAACGGGGCTTTCTACGGAGCGTGAAACGGCAAAGTGTGAATTTCGGTCCAAGGCCTTTTTCATTTCCTATTCCGGCCGTTTGCTGACGGCTGCTGATTCCGTGGCGAGACCGGAGCGGTTGAACCGTGAGGACTTGCTCCCTGCCTTGCAGAAAGAGGCACGGGCTGTTGTCTGTGCGTTTGGCCGGTTTTCGGAGGATGTTGGAGGAAATGGAGTATTACGGCCGTACGCATTCGGTGGTGGACGAAGGATTTCATGAAGTCATGGCCCATAACGAATGGGTGAAGGCGCAGTGGAGAACTGGCGCGTTGCAAGCAAGCTTTGGACAGTTTGTTGGCCGCGGGGGAGAAGATGCGTATTTGCGTGAGGAACGGACGCTGCGTATTCATGCGAGGGCAGGCCGTGGTGCGGACGAGGTGTCGGTGGCTTGCCGACGGTTGGCGCAAAGGTCGGGAGGTCCGTCCGTGTGGCAGGCGGCAGGCGGTAAGTTGCCCGACGGTTGCCGCCGTTTCCGGTTGAATCCGTTTCCCTATGGTTGGTTCCATGTCCTTTCACCGTATTATACATGGTGGGGGCATTGGGGATGGCCGGGTGCGGCGTCCCGCAGGCAAAAGCTGAAGCTTCGCCGGTGAGCATCCGGATGAAAGACGGTTGTCCGGAAATTCCTTTAATTCAGGGGGCTGAGGGTGCTCCTGTGTTCGGGCCTTGGAGGAATCTGAACGGTATGTGGGTCGGTGGCCGTTTTATCCGGCTGCCGGGTTGTATGCCTTGAGTTTGTCCCATGCGTCTTGGCCGGAGTGCGTATGGGAAGATTTGAAAGCCTGGGTTTCCGGTTGGCGCACAGGGTTCCGTTTTGACTTTACCGGAGAAAAAGACGTGTCGGAAACATGCCCGGTCTACGGTTCTTATACGTGTCGGGATACGCTGTTCTACGGACAGTTGTCCAGTGGCCTCCCGGAAGGTGAGGGGGTGATGCGGTATCCCGACGGCGGGGTGTACCGTGGCGGTTGGCGTGCGGGCATCCGAAAAGGATACGGGGAGTATACCGACTCCTTGGGGCGCACGTACAGCGGATATTGGCGCGGGGATTCTTTGCGGCGCGGACGTCTTCGGGCAAAAGGGGATGTATGAAGGTTTCTTCAACCGACGGATGGAAGAGCATGGCGAGGGGGAGTTCATGGCATACGACGGAGGGTATTACGTGGGGAAATGGAAGGACGGGCAGCGTGACGGCTTTGGCTTTTCAGTAGCTCCTCACGAGGTGGTCAAGTGCGGGGTATGGGCGAAGGGACGGTTCCGGGGCGAACAAATGCTGTACCATTCGGAACGGATATACGGCATCGACATTTCCAAATACCAACACAGGCACAGGCACCGGACGTACGGCATAGACTGGAGGAACCTGCGCATTACACGTCTGGGGCATACGGCAGACCGGAATGCGTTGGGGGCGGTGGACTATCCGGTCTCTTTCGTCTACATCAAATCCACGGAGGGGCTGACGGTGTTCAATCCTTATTATACGCAGGATGTGCCGCACGCCGGTATGGGTTTTCCCGGTCGGAGCCCTATTTTTTCCACCCGTCCGGCGATGTGTCAGGCAGATTATTTCCTGAAGAAACCCGTTTGCGGAAAGGCGACCTTCCGCCGATGCTCGACGTGGAACTGTCCGGACAGGGCCCGGATTGCGTCGCATGGGAGGCCGTGACGTGCTGTCCGCGAAATGTTGGTATGGTTGAAGGAGGTGGGCCGCCGGAGCGGCACTACACCTATTATATATGTAAGCCAGACTTTGTCAACCGTTATATGCCGTTCGCACCGGAAGAGTTGAAAAAAAAGTATCCCGTATGGGTGGCCCGTTACGGGGAGTACAAGCCATACGTGCATTTGCTTTACTGGCAGCTCTCGCCCGACGGTCGGGTACGTGGTATCCGGGGCGATGTGGACATCGACGTGTTCAACGGTTCGGGAACAGTTCAAGAGGTATTTGCGGACGCAAACCGTGAAGTGACGTTTGCGTGGGAGGCTTGGTTTTATACCGTATCTCTGTTCATTCCTTTCCGGTTGCGGTCTTTTGAGGGGTTATGCAAATTGAAAGAGGAAAAGGAATATTGCTGTCAGAAAGACAGCAAAGGATGGGGCTTGGGGCAGATTCATGCTTGCGAAAAAGTGCGTTCAGGAAGGATTTATACCGATTTTAACGCTTTTAAGGTTTAGGTTCGTTTTTACTTTCCTGAAGCAAAATTAAGAATCAATTTCAGTCGATTCATTTTTTCATTCGGCTGAAAAACACTTTTTTTCTCCGCAGGACTTTCCGGAAAACTGCGCATGACGGTGTACGGACGGGGTGAAAGCGACATACAAACATGTGCAGGATACCCTTTGGATGCTGATTGGTGGCTTTTCGGAGGACAAAAAAGGGGAAGCAGGATGTCATGGAAATACTCTGTCTCGTTGACGAGTGTCTTTTCCTGTGCGCACGGATTGGCATCCGGACGGACAAAAGTAAGCGGAAGGAGGCAAACGGTCGGCGTTTGTGCATTCTTCCGTTCCGCGAGAATCGCGTTTTCCCGCTCGTACCTTCCTTTGTGTCCGAATGATAACCGGTGCACCGGCTGGTTTGACAATTTGACAATTTGATAGATTGGGGTGGGATAAATGTGCGGGCATGCACGGAAAATATTAATTTGCGGCATGGATGCGATAAATGATTATTATATGGAAGAGCTGGATCTCTCGGCCATGAAACGGTTCTTTTTGGAACAAGGGGAGAGGCGGGTGTTGGAAAAGCAGGATTATTTTGTGCGGCAAGGCGAACGGTCGGGGAGTGTGGCCTATGTGGGAAGACGGCATGTTCCGTTTCGTGCGGACGGACACGAAAGGCGGGGAACATGTCGTGGATATAGTTTCCGCGACAGTTTCGTGGCCGAGTACACCTCGTGCCTTTGTGGCCGTCCGGCATTGGCAGACGTGCAGGCTATCGTGAAGCCGCTTTACGTCTTGCCTTACAGCTGGTGCACAGGAAATGTCTCCTGAACATCAGCGTTTGGGGCGCATCGTGGCCGAGCAACTGTTCGTCATGACCTACCGCCGTTTGATGGACAGTTATTGTTGTACGCCCGAAGAGCGTTATATGGACTTGATGTTATCCCGAACTGAAAGAACAGCGTCCGCTGAAAGAAATCGCTTCGTTCATCGGGGTGACGCCCGAAACGGTGAGTGCCATCCGGAAAAAATTGCTGAAGTCGGAATTTCTTGAAATAACTTCAAGGAAAATCCGGTGGCTCCCTTTAACTTTGCCGAAAATCGAAAGTGGAAATAAAACGTAAACGACAATGAAGAGAATTTTGATTGTGGGAGCCACGTCCGGTATCGGTGAAGGATTGAAGCTCGTTTGTATGCGGAACGCGGAGAGGTGAAAATAGGAGTGATGGGGCGCCGGTCGGACCGTTTGAAAGACTTGTGCGTCGCGTCCGGCTGTATTTGGAAGCGGAGGTGTGTGATGTGACGGACACGGAGGCACTGCCGGCGGCATTGGAGCGTTGGCGTCGTCCCGCTTGGGAGGAGTGGACGTTCGGTGTATCTTCCGGGACGGGCGACTTGAATCCGAATCTGGATGCTGTGGGCGTCGTACGTTGGATACGAACGTGACGGGATGGACTTGCGTGGCGGACTGGGCCATACGGTGTTTTGAAAACCAGGGACAGGGGCATCTGGCGGCTGTCTGCGGTGGGCGGCTTAGCGAGGCAGCGGGGCGGCAGGCCTATAATGCCACGAAATCTTTCCAGATGAATTATTTGGAGGGGGTGCGCCAACGTGTGGCCGCACGACGGCTGCCGATAGGGGTGACAGACATCCGTCGTTTTGTGGATACGGACATGGCCAAGGGTGAGGGGCTGTTTTGGGTCGCTCCGGTGGACAAGGCTTGCCGGCAAATCGCACGAGGTATCGACCGGCGGCGTAAAGTCGTATATGTTACCCGGCGCGGAGGTTGGCTGCTTGGGTGTATCGTCATATACCGGGGTGGCTGTATGTCAGGATGATGAAAGGATGAGGTCGGAATCCCGCATTCGGGAGGACGGGAAGTAATTCCGGTTGTAAATCAAGTAAAAAAGGTATAGGATATTTCCGGACGAACGCTTATCTTTGTCAGGACATTAGGAGAAAAAGTTAAAAAAAGACATGTATCGGAAGAAATGGTAAAGATAGTTCGTCATATTGTGTGTCATGGCCGTGGGCGGTTGTGGCTGTGACCCTTTTCTTTCAGACGCCGCCGTTCGGGCGTTTGCCGCGTGGCGAACGGTTGGAACGTATCAGGCGGTCGCCGAACTTCAGGGACGGGGAGTTCCGTAACCAGGAACCTACCTCCCTGATGACTTCGGAAAAGGGACGGTGGGAAGCCATGTTGGATTTCGTTTTCAAAAAGTCGCCGGAAGGATTGCGTCCGGAACATCCGGTTCCGTCGGTGAAGACAGATTTGCGTGCACTCGAGCCCGGATAGGGAGCTTTTGGTATGGTTCGGGCATTCTTCCTATTTCGTTTCAACTGGGCGGCAAGCGTATTTTGGTAGACCCCGTGTTTTGCAGTGCCGCTCTGTATCTTTCCTGAATAAGCCTTTTCCGGGGACGGAAATCTATCGTCCGGAAGATATGCCGACATAGACTATCTGGTGATTACGCATGACCATTGGGACCATTTGGATTACGGAC